>Ga0315914_1000196_pt1 | contig 62883 bp, 39 predicted proteins | sample MpolenodulesMG_FD_203920 | JGI IMG/M metagenome (GOLD analysis project Ga0315914, IMG submission 203920) | Medicago polymorpha root nodule microbial communities from Los Angeles, California, United States - elongated nodules | ecosystem: Host-associated > Plants > Roots > Nodule | place: USA...
AATTTAAGATCATTTTTTTAAGGATTCAATTTAAGATCATATTAAGAAGAATTGTTAATATCTAATATAGTATTACATGAAAGAGAATGAGTCAATTAAATGATATATAACTTAAAAATGACGAATGGAAGAACTAATGCATGTAAAGTTGATGCACATTATGATTAATGTATTGCTTAAGTCACATGAATCATGTGGGAGAATGTAAGAATAATTTAAAGTTGAAATATGTCATTAGTCTGTGTACTTTCACCACTTTTTGGAATTAGTCTATACATTTTTTTGTTTAGTTTAGGTCCTTGAACTTTGTAAAAAATTAGTATTGGTTCTTCTGTTTGCTCAACGTTAAAAAAGAAACTAAAATTAACATAATGCCATGTGGCCCAATTATTTCACGTAATGTGGCATACTACAAGGCAAATCTTTGAAAATTAAAATGAATCAAATAAAAAGTAATTGTTTTAATTTGTTTTCAATTTTAGTCCATGATTTTTTTTTACAAAAGTTCATATTTCATGTTTTAAGTGACATTTTATGATGGCATGTAATTGTTAAGACCTTAAAATATAATTAACTTAATAACATATCTATTTTTCATTATAAAAAATTAATGATATTTTAAGGTCTTATCAATGACATGTAATCAAAAAAATGTCTTATTTAATAAATAAATAAATATTAAATTATTAAACTAATTATATTGTAATGTTTTATCAATGACATGTTATCAAAAAATGTCACTTACTAAGTTTGAAAACAGAAAATTTAGATGACCAAAATTTGAGGAAATTTTTTAGAGGGACTAAAAGGGAAAGCTGATAGATTTATAGGGTCAAAGACATATTTAACCATAAAAAATATCTTTTAAGAGAAACTACTCAACACAAATATTTGTCAGAAAAAAAAAAAAGAAAGAGAAACTACTCAACAACTTCTTATTTAAAGTCGTTTTTAAATTATTTTCATATTCTCACTTTTTTTAGAATGTGCAACAAATAGATGAAAACAGCCAGAATTGATTATTTTTTTGAAGTGATTATTTTACAAAATAAGTTGTAGCAAAGAGACTCTTACTTTGATTTGGTTTGGCATATTCATCCAAGTATGTGGTTGAGTAAATGTTTGGATTGACGGTGGATTAGACAAAATCATGATAAGCCATGATTTACCATCTTTATTTTAAAGAAATGATATTTGTACAACCATTTTATGACAACATTTAAACAACTTTCTCTCTCATACTCACACGATCCTTTTTCATACAATAGATCATTAAGATTGTACTAATATCACTGTTAATCTAAACCTACAACTATTATGTGGTGAGCTAGAGTTCGTTGCAACATAATCTTATCCTTCATTTGTTTGATGGTCAAGATAAGAAGACATGATATGATATATTAATTCTATCCTGCTTAAATCTCATGTTTGATGCACCAAAGGGATATGATAAAATAAACCATTTTCCTATCCTATCTTGACTTTCCTTTGTAATTTCTATCCTGAGTATAAGCTGGGTTAGAAATTATCCTGACGGGATTAGAAGACAATTCATTATTTATTATCTTGATATTTTGTCATTTTTAAAATATTGTCATTTTTAAAATATTGATAGCATGTATTTTCTATTATAATGATAGCAATTTTTTCTACATGATTTTGCTAACCATATATGTCCTCGTCAAAATTTTCAATTTCCTGTTTTTATTTTTTTTATTTAATTCATCTTAATTTTGTTATTTTGGCTTAGATTTTAAACACTTTCTCTCCGTTCTTCCAACGTCCAATTTTGAAATGAAAAATCAATATTCCTTGAAAAAAAATTGAGAGGGATATTCCTTTAATTTTTATGTATTTTAGTTTTGAAAAGCTAATTAATTTAATTCATTGACCAATTTTTCAGTTGGTGGGACTTTTTCTCGAACATGCATATCTAGGAGTTTTAGTGCAGAATATTGGTGAGATTTTTTCTCGGACTGCCCTTCTTATTGACCAATTTTTAATTGGAAGCACATTGCGAAAATTTTAGATAGAATGAGAAATTTTTTATCCCACAAAACACACACTTAAAATTAGTTGAAGAGTTTTAAGTGAGAATAAACTCCAAATTAAGAATTAGTCTTAGTACTAATCTAAAGAATCTAAATTGTGGTGATACTTTAAAGTTCCATTGATGAGAACAAAGTTTTAAGTGAGACTAACTCGAAAGTTAGTTTCATAACTGAGATAGAGGGTCTAAACCCTAAATTGTGAAGGTATCCCTTAAGTCTCAAATACGAATCAAATACTCTAATTAATTAAATTACGCTATGTGTCTATGATAAGCAAGAACATATTAAACTATGGCTCAAGGGGGAGGATCGTCCGATCTTGTATAAAAGATGTAATAAGTATTTGGTTTCATGTTTTATCATTGTTGTCGTGCATCTACAAGCTCTCTACCGTAAATAAATGATAAGCTACAGATTGTAGCTTTAGGATAAACGCACGTCTGACCAGTTGCAGCCGTGGAAACAAACAGGTTGGTAAATATGTATTCATGTGTTCCACCTCCCCATTTTTTAAACTCATTTATTTGTGCTGGTGATGACTGATGAATGTTGAAGAATCAAGTTTGGGGTGAAATAATTGCATTTACCATTTAAGCGCTTCATCAACAATATCATCAAATGTACTCCCACGGGAAGTTGCTGTAAAAATACATGCATGAAAAAACACAGGTCCGACTTTAACCTACCTTCCACATTTAAAAAAAACCACACATGATTCAGAAAGTGTTCTTATGGAGGAAAACAAATTGTGTTTTTTTTCTTTCCGGAAGTACACATGCAGATGGCAAAGAAACTGTAATTTTTTCAGATACATACTTTCGAAGAGCTTTGCGGGGTGGGAAAAGTTGGGCACAGAAACTCAAGACATAAACCCAAGTACCTCTTGATCAAAGAAGGTAGTGAGTGTCCGGTGGCTGTTCTGTACATGTCTGTGCTTATCATGCTGTTAATATTGGTTCTCATACGAATGATAAAGAACATACAGTGAGTCAAGGAGAAATTAATTGAGATCACACTACAATAAATCAATGCAGGCTCTGCCACTGTAGTTGTGACAAGTAAGACAATAAGCTAATGAAACAATCGGATATTTAACATAACCTTCGGTGATGCTGCAGACTGAACTGAGGATGCCCATGTCCCTTGCGTCCACATTTAAGATAACTCAGATATCCCACGTCGATACAAATGAAAGTAAAGTGGAGATTTATAAATAGAAGTGTGAGCAACAAATATTAAGTGATTTTAAGGAGGTAATTAAATACAAATTTAATTATCTTTCCTTCTTCAATTTTTTAGAAAAGAGAAAAAAAAAACTATAAAAATTGAGACAGTTTTGTATCAAAAAATCTCTTTTACGTCCTTAAAAAATATTGTAAAAGTAAAAATTTGTGTCTAATTAAATACAAATTTAATTATCTTCATGAATGTCATTTTTTTTTTATAAAAAAAATGTATTTTTTTAGAAAAGAGAAAAAAAAACTATAAAAATTGAGGCAATTTTATAAAAAAGAATCTCTTTTACGTCCTTAAAAAATATTGTAAAAGTAAAAATTTGTGTCTAATTGTTTTTATGTGAACTATAACATGTTTTCGTAAGATATACCGGGGAGCCTATAATATAATAAAAATAAGGTGAAAACATCTTATGGACATATATCGTAAGTTGTTTTCGTAAGTTCTCTCAAATGGTTTTTGCAAGTGTTTATGTCTATAAATTAGTTCAAATAAGTCAATTCAAATAGGCTCTAGGGTTGTGAAGAGTAGAAATGATGCATTTAATATCATGTAATTCTATACATTATGTTATTATGTATGTTAGATTTGTTTGGTATAGTTTTTAGGGTTAAAGCTGCTTGTTGCGTGCTTAATATTTTTTTAAAAGCAATGTTTTTTCATGTCATTGAGAATCCTTCGTTTTAAAAAGTGGTGTATGTTTTTTTCAAAACGGGAAAAATATGTTCGATCAAGGGTTTTTCCGGTTTCAAATTGCTTGGCAAGAGTTCTAGAGGTGAAAGAAAAGACTGTTTGGTTTTAATGTTTATTGTCACTGACAATCTCTATCTGTGTGTTGGCAACAAGTTAGTTTCTAACTATGACTTGTTTATATGTTTTACTTGTGTTATAAGTCAAGATGCTTCATTCAGGCCGATGCAGGTGTCTTGCATCTCCACTGTGTGTACCTGTTCTTGATGTGGGGGGTGAGGTGTATTTTACATCTTGACAAACACTTTCTTTGCATCAAATTCAACTCAGGTTCCCAGTGCCAACTTTTTCAGGAATTCATTTGACAGAAACAAATAAACTAGCACAACGAATGTAATGTTATACTAGTACTATATCATATGAAAACATCTTGATTGTCAGTACTAACTGTATCCTTTAGCTGCAAAAGTACCTACTTCATGATAGACAGATCCTTTCATAACAAAATGTTATAAAGTACTTTATGTCCTGCATGTACTTATATATTATATCAGCCAAGTGGAAGATCCTGGTGAACTTGGCATATTTGCTAATTAATGGTCATAATTAAGAATAATGAAAAGTACTGCTAATGAAACCACTCAAACCAGTGTTATCAACCTCAGAAATAGAACATAACGGTCGACTCCAAAAACATTATACTGGTATATCAGAATGACTACTATTTGAAATTTTTATACAGATAATATAACTTGCTCGATATATACATAAAACTCAACAATTAGCTGAGATTGACTAGTGGAACTGAAAGGGTGAAAAATGAAAGCAAGAGCGAGAGAGAAGTTCATACGCTATCATGTTTTAAATTGCAAAATTTCTAAAACATCCAAACCAAAACGCTCCAACGTTTATATTTTAAGGCCTACTTGGAATTTTCTATCTCATTCTAAGGCGCGGCACTACAACGGCTACAACGTTGACTATTTAAGCCGCTAGACTAAACTATTCCACTATTGCATACCCTTTAGTGGTCAAGGGCGATCATTCCACTCCTCTACACCGTTATAGTGCAGTATCGACAACACTGAATAAAACACGCTGTATCCAAGAAAATTTAAGAAAATAAACATTTTTAACGAACTTGCACAAGTCTTTATTTCTTTTTTAGGTACAAATACAATGAATAAGAAAAATTGTACAGGAATAAATACAGGTCTAAATGTACAGTTCAACAAAACACTGCCACCAAGTGATCAAAATATTTGATGACCCCAAAAATGGATAAAAAGCAATAAAAAAGCCTATTTTTTGCCAATTATATAATAATCTTATGATACAAATGAAAAGAAAAAAAATGACTGACCATTGAGCAACTCTCACAATTGAAAGGAAAACTCCACTAACAAGCAATGCAATTACAGCAAACTTCAACAGCCAATAAATACTTCTATATAAACAAAGGTGGAAGAAGCTTAGCTAGTTTTCTTCTTGGCCCTGTCCTTTGGTTCTTCCAAAACAAATTCAGCATATAAATCCTTCAGAGCAATCATGACTGTAGTTATCAATGGCCCCATAATAGCCCCCTGCAGAACAACATACCCTTTCAGTCAATCTAACAATATCATGGATATAAGATAAGTGTATGGTGTATCTAAAGAAGGTCATTGATAGACTCAACTAAACACAGTTAAAAAATAATGGCTTAAATAATGAACAATGAATATGATTTTAGTTTATTTGAGTTTATCTATTGACATAGCCTATAACTTATATGGAACCAGTTTGACTTTATTTTATCTTTTGTTATAGAAATAGCTTATTCATAAGTACTTATATGATCAATGTATATGCTATAAGCGCGTAATAAAATTGTTTAATCAGATATTTTTCAGCGGCTTTTGGTTTATATTTTCGAAAATGACCACAATTGGTCCCTCTCTATAACTTCGTCAGTCAAAAATCCCTTTGTGGAAAACACAGTCAATTGCCACATGGACGCAGTGTCATTTAAAAGTTAATGTGACATGATCAGACATGACCTTTGTTTTGCACATAAGGATTATTGACATGCAGGGTTATAAAGAGTGGCTAGTTGTGATCATTTTTATAGAAGAGGGACTGTGAAATATCTTTGGAAAACTAAAGATATATTTAAGCCAAAAATAAAGATAAAACAACGTTGAAATGAATACCTCCGCAAATTTCTTATCCACAACCATTATCTTTAGAAAAATTAATTAAGTTACATAGGCAAACAAGATTTCAATGTCAAATCAAGATTCTTCAAGAGAAGCAAGCTCACATGAAATACCAAAACACAGTTTTGCTACTTGATATGGGTTGAAACAACAAGGGTGGAAACCTAGAGAAATAGCTAAAACATGATGCATAAAGACCATAAAGACCGAAAGAATGATAGAAAACTATGTTTGGATCCATTTTTGGAGGAGATAATTGATTCTAAGGGTGTAGAATAGATTTTGACATGTTTATATACTTCATTCTAACTTGAAGCTGGAATTTAAAGTTTTTGCATCTACAACTGTTGAAATTTATTTTTTTATACTTCTATCCACTTTTACATAAATATATCCAAACATAAACCATTTAACAATCAACTCACTTTTAGGCAGAATCAATTTGACAAAATCAATTCATTCAAAATAATTTTTTGTCACTGCACAACCAAACCTCAGAAAATCAAATCAAGGAGTTAAAATTTTTACCTCAAGAGCTGATGGGAACAATGTCATTCCCCCAATGATGCTGAGCCCAGTAAGATAAGCACTATTTCCAGGAACATCTTCCAGAATCTCTGACGCACCATAATCCATAAGGAAAAGGTGAGTAACAGCCAAGAAAACGCCCAGTATGTATCTGCCTTCCATCACTAGTTGCAATGCGGCTGGAATCGTCGCAAGCCAGGATGGAAATATTGGCAGCAAAGGACTAATGAATGCAAGTACAGTTGACATATACAAGAAATGAATTTTGCATAACCTAAACAAAAGCCAAGTAAGACATCCTTGAAAAAATGCAATCTCAGCAGTAGCCAAAAGAACACCTGAAATAGCTTTATCCAAAACATCAACACATCTAACTCTAGCGGGGATTGAAATTGGAAGCATATGCATCACTTGTTCGGTTACTCCACCAGACTCTGATGTAATGAGAATATACAAAACCCAAATAAACACCATTGTTTGAGATACAAAATTGAAAACCTCTGCAGCACCAGAGACTATGGAATTAGCAATGGATAACATAAATTTTGTACTGCTTCCAAGCACGGTTGTACTACTAGCAAAAATACGTTGAGCTACATCGATGCCTTTAAAAGCAAACCCTTTTGCCTTCTCAACCAAATCTTCACGCGTGATCACAAGCTCTCGAAAAAGTGAATCAAGTTCCTCATAAATTTGACTCCATTCACGGTTCTTAACCCGACTTTTCAAACTCAAAAACTTTTCGGTGTATGGTGAAGGTTTGACCAAAGCTCTTGAAGGTGTTGAAGAGTTAGCAGGAGTTGATATCACAAAATCCTTAATCCCAGTCACAATTTCAGTCATGTTATATTGCACAGCCAACCCATCAATTTGTTCGGAAACAGTCTCATAGAACTTAGTGGTGTAACTATCAACCATTGCAGCAACATCATTCTCTTCCATCCACTTCTTAACACCAATTCTCTCAGAATAATTACTCTCCTCAACATGTAACTTAAGAGAAACAACGGCATCTTTTCCTTCGACACCAATCTTATAAGAAAAGAAAATCACCCCAGTCAAAAACCCTACAATCATAACAACAATAAGCCCAATTGCAACAATAGTATTCAACTTCCTCACCACCCTTCTTGTAAAAAAAGCACTAATTGTACTTCTCCTGAAACTATTCGTCCTCAAAGAAGACAACGTGTGCATAGTTGAATCCACATTCTTAGAGCTAAACACAAAACCTAACCCTAAAAGTGATGAAGCACCAAAACCACCAAGCTTCTCATAAGCAATGATAAATATCCCAAAAGACACCAACAAACGAAGCAAATTTGAAAATCCACTACGTCTCCTACTTGGATGAGGATTAGGAGGCTTTGGTTTCCTCAAAATGAGTCTAAACAAAGCTTCTCTAATCTCAACAAGAGTACCAACAAAAACCCTGAAAACCGCAACAGGAACAGCAAGAACAGTTTCTGTGAGTCCCAACGTGAGAGGCTCAGCCCAAAACGAAACAATGGTCTGTTGAATTCCTCTAAGAGGAATTGAACAAAGGACAGCCCATTGAAGAGGTCTTAGATACTGTTCCAAAAGCTTGGAAACAGTGTAGAGTATGAAAATGGCGAAAACAAGACCCATATGTGCCATGGCTATGTATAGAGCGAGTCTCACCTGAGGATCACCGGAAAATGTGTTTTTTCCATCTGGGTCGGCGGTGGATTGAGCAGACGACGGCGCGTGAGGAATAATGAATGGCGCGTGAGGTGTGTTCGACGGCGCGTGAGGAGGATTGGTGGAGGATGGTTTTGGTTTTAGTGAGGATGCAGATCGGAACATGTCTTGCCATGCTGGAGTGGTGGCAGTTTTTGGGTCAGAATATGGAACCATTTCCATTGTGATGAAACATGCACAGAGGAGAGAGAAAATGGATTTGTTTGATTTGTGTTTATGTTTATGTTTATGTTTGTGTTCCAATTCAGAACCTTAGTTAAGGTGGTGGTTATTGTCGGAAACTCTTTGGGTTTTGACTATAGATAAGAGGTGATGAATTAATGATCATGAATGTGAGTGGTTTTTTTATTTTATTTTTATGTTAATTTTTTTGTGGGACCTACAGCCAGAGGGGAGTTTTAAAAAAACAAAAACAAGGAAATGAACGTGAAGGAAGAGTACAGATGTTTTCAATCATGACTTTCCATTATTTTTTTCAATCTTTTATTGTTGATTGATTGTATTTTAGTTCAATCAATCTCACTTTTCCTTTCATTGTTTTGGCTAAAATGGGGTTTTTGTTTTCTATTTTGGTAAAACTATAATTTTGTTTTCTTATTTTTTTATAGACAAAATAACAAATAATCATTGAAAAACTCATAAGTATAAGAGTTAAGTACTCGATCTAGCAATATTATCATTTTATCAGTTGAATCAGAACTTATAAACTTGTTTTCTTGTTATTGTGCAATTTTGATCTTTTATTTTAAAAAATAATTTAACCAACTCATGATTTTAATAATCTAGTTTGATAAAGTAAGGTCTAATCTTTGAAAGTCTTAATATATAGTGTTAAATTGAGTTGTGGTCAAAAATAGATAGCCTCAAAAAACCAAAAGAATGTCAATTGAAATGATATACAAATGGTTAAGAATGAACAATTTATTGTCAAGTCATCAAATTGAATTGTCAAAATCATGGATTGATCAATTTAATGAAATTGAGGTCAAAATTGTCGAAATAGAGGATCAAAACTGCGGAAAATACTTGTTTGGGCACAAGAGTTTGAACACTAAATTTGAGCACACATACATAATTGAAAAAATGTAGAGAGATAAAATAATTAAATAATATTTCTTTTTTAAATAATTAATTAAAATATACTTTTATGCAGTTTAAATGTATATTTGCTTATATGAAAATAAAAATTGATTTTGAATGAGTTAATTAGATAAAATTTACTTGAAATAAAAGAGTTAAAAGTATAGTAACTTATATATTAAAATATTTATGTTATATAAGTCTAAAATCAAATGTATAATCAGAATCTTCAAAATCATCTTAGATTAAAATTAATTATGGAAATAAAATCAATTCTATCATAGGTAAACAAAAACAATTATAAATGTTGTTGTTAAATGCATAAGATTTGGCCTAAGTACTTTTTTAATAAAAGAAGGGGGGTTTTCTCTGTAATTACGGGGAAGAGAAAAAGGATTATCTTTCAATGTTCTACTTTAATAATCATTTTCAAGAAAATGTGCTTAAGCTTAACAACTTCTTTTTCTTATATCAGATGCCGAGTTTTCAAATAAAATAAAATAAAAAAACTTCTTTTTCATTTCTTTGAGTGTATAAGAGAAAGTCTTAAAAATATTTTAAATATCAACTAATAATACATCTTAATAAAGCTATTAATTGCACCCGGCTTCAAGTGGGTTCGCATACATGATTGATAGTCGATACATCTCTCAAATCATATGCCAATGTGATAAATTACCAACATTAACATGAATCTCTCAATCAACAAACTTTATCATCATAGAATAATTAAGATTGATTTTCAGACATCAATTCTTCTACGGAGCCATAAGTAAGCAAACAATCGGAAGCATATAGCCATGGATGCCAAAACCCAAACTTCTTTTAAGCCACCTTTCAAGTTTACAGTGGCAAATTGCGGTGAACTCTGTAGTGGTCTACACCCTCCTTTGCTTTCACAATCATATAATTCGTCTCCTGAATATTGCACCTTTAGAAGTAGCCTAAAACCATAGTACATGAATGAAAGATACTTCAACCATTGCATGAACTTTGGTATGTGCTGCAACAAAAACATGTGTTTTGTGAGTGTTATATGAAATCTTGCTTAAGGGAAATGCATATGTGTAGTCTTGGGACTTTTTTAATGGTGATCCGCTTTTATAAGTAGAAGTTTATAATTCTCTTTGTGGTAACATTTGAGACAGCGACCTAATCGGTACCCGTTTGACAAAAACACGAGAAAACAGTTATATGTGCCTCAAAACTCAACTTATATTTGTTTTCCTAGTTGTTATCAAACTGACGTTGATCAACTCATCGTCTTAGACATAAGGACAAATAATACCATGAGCTTCTACTTTCGAAGACAGGCATGGATGCAAGGTGGGGGCAATGGGTCCAACTGACCCCACTTGCTTATTGTACTTTTAACCAATACTCAAGATATTTATGTAATGTGACCCATTGATATGGTAATTTTTTTCGTCCATTCATAACACTATATAATAAACAATAAAACTAAGAAAAATACTAATGAATGTCCTAAAATCATTGATTAAGATATCAAAATAAGTAATTTCGTATAAAAAAAAGTTTCGTAATTAATTAGATTGATAGTCTTTTTATGATATGACATTTACTCCATTTATTAAAATTTCTGGATTCGTCCATGTCCGAAGAGGGGTATAGTTGTCATAGGCATTTGAGCAATTTTGGAGTATGCAGTTCTAGGTGGTTAACCCCAATTTTTTTTTGCCTATATTTGGTATAAGAAAATGTTTGTCTACTTTTATTCAGTTTCTACATTTAATTACAAAATTACCACCTAATTTGAATTTTTTTTCTTTATTCAAGATTTTGTAGGAGAGCTTTGAAAATATTTGTTCACGTGCAAATCCTTAAAAATCGAAAACAGCTTGAGAAAAAAGTATCAATTTATAAATTGCAAGTGAAGACAGGAAATGTAAATGCACAACGTTTTCACAAGCAAACATACTCTTTTTGAAATGACACAAGAACATTGATTACCAATGATTTGACATGCTTTTTTTAAAGAATGATTTCACATACATGTGAGTAACATTATAATCATGTTACATTTTTATTGGCATTCTTGCAATTATTATTTCAAATTGCTACTGATTGCACGCATTCACGTAGTCAGTACATCGATGGTCGTTGGATCGAGATCAGACGATCCATATTTTAATGTAGATCTTAATCTTTTTTAGAAATCTAATATGCTGAATTTGAAATATGTATTGTCCGATCTCGACCCAAAATCCACTAATGTGCTAACCGTGTGAATGCGTAAAATTGTTGACCACAAAAATCCAAATTCAAAAATGTTCATATACCTGGACATAGTAACCACCAGTAAGGAGGAATAACATTAGTACCAAAGAAGCAGCCATCCCAGCTCTTTTAATACTCATAACTGCAGCACCAAACATTTCTCCTGCACCCTAGTAACAAAATTATAAATAGAAGTTAAATTCAAAGCTTAAAATTAACACTAAATTAATCACTTATTCTAATTAATCATTGACATAATAACTTACTTGACTTGTTATAGCTATTAGTAGAACAACAAATAACGTGAGGAAGAAGCAAGCCACAGTCCTCTTAAATCCAGCCATGAAGTAGACAATAATAAAGAAAAAAGTTGGATAACAAACATGTGCAACCATGTCACATAGAGTGCTGCATATATAGTATACACTTAATCTATACATGTCAGCTTTCCTTTCTTTTATCAAGTAGTACTTTTCAAATGGAAACACATAGATTGCTCCAAAAAGGCATGAAGATGTCCAGAATATACAGATGTAGAATGCTAAACCAACCTGCAATGTAGATATAGTTATTATTGCTTAATTAGTAGCTCAATCTTGTAATATAGTTGGTGTTTGTTTGGATTGACTTATTTAAGCCTATCTACTGCATAAGTACTTGTGAGAGTGTTTTAGAGAGCTTACGGAAACGACTTATGACATGTCTATTAGTCTATCTGGATTGACTGATTTGAGCTTATCTACTTTCATAAGCATTTGTGAGACTGTTTGGAAGAGCTTATGAAAACAGGTTATGACATGTCCATAAGCTGTTTTCATATTCTTTTTATAAGCTCTCTAAGTAAGCTTTTGAAAACAGCTTATAGTATATATGAAAATAGTTTGACTTTATTTTATATTTTGTTGTAGAAATAGCTTATACCTAAGCACTTATGTGATAAGTGATTATGCTACAAGCACTTAATTACGTTGTTTATCAAAACAAGGTTTTAAAGAAGTGTCATGGAAACTACCTGATCTCTGAGTTGAGCTTCTGTGTTGGTTGAAGATTTCCACCAAAGTAGCCCCAACAAAAGTGCTACTCCAAGTGATTGAATTAGTCTTAACTTGTCAAAATAGTCCTTGCATCTTGCTCTATATGTTCTCTTTGAAAGAATAACAAATTGGTCCAACCAACTCAATGTCCATTCTTTCTTAACCTGAATGGCTAGTTGAAGATTTTCTGGTGTGCTTACACCTCTATGATTCTCTTTTTCTCTTGGCTCCAGTAGGGTTTTGTACTTGAGTTGTAGATACTATTACAATAAAGAAACAATTTATAAGATTAATAAGATATAGAGCATGTAATTAATATGTTATATGTATGTGTCTATATGCAAGTGTGTGTGCGCGGAAGGGATCCTGATATTCTGAAGTTCAGCCGAATATTAAGTAAAATCTTTGTTTCATACAGGGTTCAGACTTCAAACTCGGGTACTCCCAATCGATTGTGTGTGTGCACGCGCAGAAGGAATCCGTACCTTAATAACAGATTTTGAAGGGTCATGAGTAGGCTCTTGTTCTTCAAAAATATCCGTCGGAACACTTATGTCATTCACTTGACCTGTTGCCAAATCAAGCAAGAACTCTGCAGGATTCATTGCTATTTCGGGATTGAACCTCAATGACGAAAAGTACTCCATTGTTTCTCTAGCAGCACCATAGTAAATAGGATAGCCTTCAGATATCAAAAGAAGTTTGTCAAACATGTGAAAGATTCTGCTTGAGGGCTGGTGAATTGTTGAGATTATGGTCCTTCCAGCCTATATAGGTAAATCAAATGAAACTTTTTTCAGCATATATTTTAAATTCAAGGTACTAAATAATGTAACGTGATAAAATTTAATTAGAAACCTTCGCAAGTCCTTGAAGTGTGACAAGGAGTTTGTTTGCTGCTGTAGAATCAAGACCTGAAGTTGGTTCATCAAGCAATAGCAACGAAGGATCAACAAGAATTTCATAACCTATGCTTGTTCGTTTCCTTTCTCCTCCTGATATACCTTTGAGATATCCTCCACCTATCTTTGTGTGTCGACATCTATGGTTATACAAGAGATTTGTTTAGGATTTAAGGTTCAAGATTTTGAAATAAGTTGTTAATTTTCTTATCGATGTTTTAGAATGTCATAGGAAAAAAAAAACTCAACACACCTTTCAAGGCCTAGCTCCTTGACAGTTGTTTCTACTTTTGCATACTTTTGTTGCTTCGTCATATTGGTTGGTAACCTTAAGAATGCTGAAAAGACTAATGTTTCTTCCACTGTTAATTGTGGGAAAAGTATATCCTCTTGTGTCACAAAACCAATCCTACAAGTAGAAGAAAAAAGAAAATAAAAGTATTTGCCGATGTTACTAAAAAAGAATCAAGCACTTTACATAACAAATATGATTCATGATTAATAATTTCTATATATGAATTCAGATTGCCTGCAGTCGAAAATACTTTGCATTCACGCAGTCATCACATCGATGGTCGTTAGATCAATATCGGATGGTCATGAAATTTTAACCACCGATCTTGATTTAACGGCTACTGATGTATTGACTGTATGTTACCTTCGACTGCAAGCAATCTGAATTCGTCTATATATGAAGCTAGGTAACCACTTAACCTTCTCTTGACAGCTGGAGTATATTTAACATCATTGTAAGTAATTTTTCCTTTTGTATTGTCAAGCAATCTTCCTCCTATAACCCTCAACAAGGTTGTCTTTCCACTGCCAGAAGGACCCATCAGAGCAAGAATTTCACCAGGGCCAATGCTTCCAGTAATGCCCTTCAAAATTCTTGTGTATCTATCTTCTACTGTGTGTCGTGTGGATACCTTTGTCACCATTGCGTTCACAGGGTTATCAGAGCCTAATTGGCTATTTCTCACCCTATACTCTACATCTTCAAACTGCATGGTAATGAGAAATGAATGTCACTTAATTAATTTTGAATTTGATTTCAGGATCGGGATTTTCTACAGTAATAAAAATGCACATTTGCTGCAGTGACACGGTTCAGATTCTCCGATCAAACGATCAGATAATCCACATTTCAACTTCGGAAAATCGGGTCTAAAATAAAAGTTGAAACATGGACCATCCTATCTTAATCCAACGGTCCAAATCGGCTAGTGTCAGACTGCATGAATGCATGTATATAATTCATTTCCCTAATTCTGTGTCATATATACATGCCAATGTTTTAAAAATCGAGTCAGAGATCAAACCAGTTAGATAGATATTCAGGTCATGAATCAATTGGTTTAACCGTAGTTGAACAATATGACAAATAAAAAATATTAATAAAAGAGATAATTAATGAAAAAATAGAAATTGGTTGAATCAACTACGGTTCAATCCTGGCTCATTCATTCTGTGTTCAACCAGTCTAAGGTAGAATTGAGATCAAATAAACCCCCAAATTGACCGGTTTTTGGTTCAACTAGTTGAACCAACCGGTTCAATATTTAGAACAGCAATATATGCACTAAAGAAATACACATTTTAAGCTTTAGAATAAAACCATTTAGTACTATAGTACCTTTAGAAAAATGGGGAGGGGGCCATTTTGGTTGATATTTGAATCTTCAACTTCTATATCAATCTCTGAAAACCTATTCCTAAAGTAAGCATTCCTGCTTGCCATCATCATGGAACCATTTGATGGAGGTAAGGTTGACATGTCAACAATCTCATCCTCTACCCCAATTTCCATGATTTCAAAATGTTAGAAAAAACTAATTTGAAGCAAAATGTGGAATAAAATTTAGATATGTTGAGGTGAGTCAACTGCATTTAACCAACTAGCTTTCATATATATGTAGGAAGCATTTCAGTTGGTATGTCACATACTTTTCATGGCAAGTTTATTGGGGAGTATAGTCCTCACATACCCTTTCAACCGTTAATATATTTTTACGGTATGATTTCAACTATTATGATATGCATAAAAACATGTCAAGAAAATGAATAACATTTTGTTTGGTACAAAGTGAATGTTTAAAAAACTCATTTATGTCGATATTTCAGCATTTAGTTAGATAGGTGTCACTCATTGGCTTGGTTTTTCCATATTTTACTAACATTTCTTGGTCATCATACTAACATTTCTTACATAAAAAAATGGGGAGAAAAGAATGTGTCTTCAATTAAACAGTTATACCTTGGATGATGGAAATATTCACTTAGAGGAAATGTGAGATAAGAATAATCTTACATTGCTTTCTTCAAAAAAAAAAAAAATCTTACATTGCTTAAAAAAAAAAAAAAAACCTTACATTAAGTGGTCCGCAATTATACCTTGGGGATAGAGACAAATCTAAAGTTGCGGTCAAATTTTGAGAAAGAACTTAAATTTTTTGTGTGTAGCTTTCATATAATGTAATTTACATAGTAGTGTTTTTTATTTAGCCGAGACTTGAACCATACTCTTTTAATTCATTAATTTTTTTAACTCTTAGTATGATTTTTTTAAACAAAACAAAATAAAAGTGTGCATTAATCAAATGGTTCTCCATAAGGAGTGCACAAAGAGAAACCCAAAGAACCTAAGTATATTACAATATGATCAACAACGAAGAAAAAACAAAAGAAGGTTGACTCAAAATCAAAATCAAAGACATGGTTTTCTTGCTTTCATCCACCATATTTAAATTCATGAAAAATACAATAAAAAGAGTAACACACATTATATATATTTTTTAATCATCCATATAGCTATTTAGCGTGTGTTTGGTTATGCGGTGGCCAAAATTAAGTTTAATTTAAATTAATTTATGTTTGAATGTTTCTGTTAAAATTGATTCATAGCAATTTACAATGAATCACTAAAAATGGATTTTAATTATATTTAAAACTATATTTCATCTCCATTTTAGACAATCATTTAAATCTAAATAAAAAAATAATTGAATTTTAATGCAATGAAATGAAATAAATAATTGTTTTTGTTCCTGTTTTGTTATGTTGGTTGATTATGTCATGTATTATGTTTTGTTTATGTTTTTGTTGTTTTTATTCGACTAGTGGGACTGGATTTGGCCTTTTTGTAGTGGATTGTTTCGTAAACTCGAAAGGGTCTAGTGTATGATTCTAAAACCCGTAAAGGTCTGGTTCGTTTAACTTGAAAGGGTCTGGTCTCTGGCGTATTGGACCCATCCTTCGATCTGAGTTCTTACGTGTTGTTTTGCTCAAAAGAGTATTTTATGCTTGCTGTTGGCACTTGGATTTTGTTACCGTGTTGGCGGTGATCCATTCGCCATAATTAAACTCTAAGTGTTCTTTGCAGATGTTCACTCTTCACTCTTTTTTGTAACTTGGTTTCGTGCTCGTACGCGGGTTTGCTGGGTTGCGTCGATGATTAGTGAAATTTTGTTAGGATAAATTAGAGTTGATCCACTTTAGACCGTTTTATAATGTTGTATTCTCGTTTGAGTCTTCATGAATCAGGTATTATGTCCCTCAATCTTTGTATTTCTTTTTTTTATTTAATATATTTTCTATTTACCTAAAAAAAATGAACAATACATATTTTTGTTTCCCTCGAAACAAAAACAAAAAAACATATTTTTGTTGATTTGATTACTTTAAAAAACTGAAACGCACGCAACATTGGATCATACGACATCGTTCTGAACTGAAGTTGGAAGTTGAAAGCTTCATCCTCCACACGGCGTCGTTCTGAATCGGTTTCGAATCTGCGATATACTGTTAACATATATCAGCTTCCACTAGGTACCTCATCTATAATTCATAATCAAATACAAAATTTGTAAATGTTTTGATTCTGAGATTATTCACCAAGTTTTAGTATCTTTTCAGTTGTTATGATAGTATCTAGCTATATAAATCACTCTATTACAGTTTCAACTTACCTTATCATTCATAATTGAGAAATAATAATATGGTCTTGATCTTAGTGCATGTTTCGAATCAGGGTGAGTTTGACGAAATCATGGTGGTGCTGTAATTTTGTTTAAACTCTATAAGTTTGGTTAACGGTGAATTTGTAGAAGCTCCAAAGTGTAGGTTTTGTTAAAATCAGTGGCATTGTGAGTTTTAGAAGCTCCAAAGTGTATTTTTTGTTAAAGTCGCGGTGGCTCGCTGTGATATTGAGTCAATACAAACATGCACTCCAATGTCTAGCTTTTGCCAAAAATCACAGTGGCACGTTGTGATTCTACCAAACTCGTCATTTGTACAATTTAACCAGCTGCTTATGCTTGGTTTGCAAACCTGAGGTTCCTTGATAATATGATGATAGATCTTTAAAAATATGTAATACTACCGCTATGTTTGGTAAAATATAGCGAATAGTTGATAAACTAACTTACAGCTGATAGCCTATAAGCTAGCTAATTGAATTTGTAGTGTTTGGTAAAATTAGCAGTTGAACTAGCTTATAAGTATGAAATGACATAAAAAATATATATTTAATTAAGGCTACAAGGATTAAATTGAGATAAAAAATTATAAGCTATAACCTACTCGAATTAGCTTATCAAAAAACACTATAAGCTAGTAAAAATAAGTTATAAGCTCGTCTGAAAGTGACGGTTACCAAATCAAATGAGCTTATTAGACATAAGCTATAAGCTCAAATATGTAGCTTGCCAAACAGGCCCTACATATACATTTAAAGATTGATATTTCGTAGCGGTCGCTTTTGCTTCAATTGTTTGGTCTTTGGAGCATTGATCCTTTTGTTAGGTGTTGTGATTTGATACTTCAATTGACCATTTGTTGCAGTGGTTTTGTTTTTGCCTTCTCTCTTTTTGATACAGAAGCTTTTTTATTTTTGTTGTTAAAATGACTTTGTATAGTAGTATATGAGATGCTTGTTGCTAATTTGGTGTGCCTATTTGCTTTTCTTCATGTTATGTTTCTTTGTATTCTCATGTTCTGGTTTTTGGCTTAAAAACAGAATATATCTGTTACTTGTGGTTGTTCCTCTATCCATTTGAAGTGGACCTACCAAAGTTGATAACATTCTTGATCAAGAGGATTTTGGAGTCATCTGAGAGTGGAAATGTTGCTAATGGAAAGACACTAGTGCTGTAAACAAACTAAGATGAGATAACTTATTAAGCTCTTTTGCCGACTCAACTGAAAAGGCTGTTAGCGAAGGGGCAGTTGATGATTATTCTAAAGTTAAAAGCAAACTAAATGATCTCAAAAATGGAGACGCAGACACCTGAAATAGGAAGTACCAGCAGTGACGCTTCTATCAGTCAGGCCAACAAAGATGAATCCAATTCCGTCAATGATGAATTGAATAGTGTATTAAATGTAAATAAATTGGACATAGGAGAGGTTGATGCCGGAAGAATTTCATTTGGGATTATTGAAGAGGATCCTTCTCCTATTGGTGATGGACATTTCACAGTTTCGCAACAAAAGGTATCTTTCATAAAAATTCTCATGATATTTTATTCTTAAGCTTATACCCAGTCAAAGAAGTTATGCTTATTATTCAGCTCTCAAGCTTCTTTCTATATTTAATATCTCCAAACATATGAAATGTGTAGAACACAGAAAACTTGTTGAATGTTTAAAAACTTTCTTATTTTGTCTTATGAATATTGCATGTGCAAACTTGAAATATATGGCCCGTGCGCTTCTCTTCTTTAGACCTGATGCTTAACTAGATGAGATTCGATACTGATAGATATGAAAATTCAGGAGAAAGAACTCATTGATGAAGCAACTGTAAGGAGTTCAGAAGTGGAACATCTTGAACAAGAATTGGAACTGATGAAAGCAGCAGCTGAAATGGCATTTAATAACCAACAGTCTGTTGACTCCTACCTTGACCAGTTGACTGAACAAATACTTGCTAAAGGAAATCACCTTTCGACTTTGGAGTCAGAATGGTACGTCAGAGTGTCTCTATTTTAACACTCTCTTTTTAACACTCTCTCTAACACTCACTCTCATATTGGATGAAATCAATGTATGTGTCCCACCACTTTAAGTGAGACCCATTCGAAGTGTGGGATCCACCTTGATTTAAGCCAATAAGAGAGTGAGTGTTAGAGAGAGTGTCGCTAGCACTACTCAAGAATTATTCAGTGTTCAACTTTTCCCTTTCCAATAAAGAAGAAATTGACATATACATGCACATACATACGTAAATGCATGCATGCATGCATAAATTTGTAAGATGAAACTGATATTTCATAAGCACAGAATTATTATCTTTCCTTTCCTACAAGAGAGTTTGAGCCCTGAAAAGATGTTATTTTCGATGGATTTCAATGTGGTGCAGGGATGCTATAAGAAAACCCTTGGAAGAGAGAAAGAGAACTCTTGAGGAGTCTCTATATTCAAGCAGTCCAGATGCACAGGTAATGCTCCAAAAGTTGAGAGAAGTGCAGCAGGAAGAAAAGTCCATTTCATCTGAAATTAGAAAGAGGTGCATTTCCAAATTCCAAGTATAGTTCATTTTACTTTATTTACCCAAATATAAATTATAAGCCTCTTCTTACAAGTCCTTGCCAGAGACATTCATTGAGTCACATGTTTTACGATTTTGTTTCGGAATTGGTGGTTCATAATATACAGCTGTTCCTTTTATCATCCTTCTTGATTCCCATCAAGTATTGCTTAAATTAAGATTGTTGGGTTCTATATGCTTCCTAGAAAGAGTCAAGAGACTTATCAAAAGAAGTCCATTGCACCAGTGCAGCAAGCTTCAATATTTGGGGGAAAAGTGTCATTATATATCTATTATATCTTTACTTTGTAATAGAATCACAACTACACCGTATTTACCTAATATAATAGACCAAGTGTGTCAAAATTTCAACAGATTTTAAATTAATTATGTAATGCTTTCAGTATATTGATGTCATCGTGTAATCAGATTTACTAGGATGATGAATAAGCCTTATTGACTTGCATTCTCTCTTTCTCTCACCAGGGAGGAGGAACATTCAAAACTTCTTGCAGATCTGGAAAAGCAGCAGAAAGTAGCATCTAGGAAATCCTATACTCACCGTATTGAGGAGATTACAAAAAATAGTCGCAAACAAGATGCCGATATTGAGAGGATCTTAAAAGAAACTAGGGAGGTTCAATTGGAAAGTAATTCTATCCATGAACGCTTGCATCGGACATATGCTGTTGCTGACGAAATGGTCTTTAGGTATGAAAGTTTTTCTTGTATTTGTAACAGAGAGATGAAGAGACAATGTAGCAGCATGTGTTTTTTTTATCTTTCATAGTTGATTTTTTTTTTTTTTTATTGTCAAAAGTAAGCAATTTACAATTTGTTTTCACATTCTTACTGCTGCAGGGAAGCAAAGAAAGATCCAACAGGACAGCAGGTTTATAAGCTCCTGGTAAACATCCATAAAGGATTCGAGCAAATATCCGAGAAAATTCTGGCAACTGATAGAATTAGAAGAGAAGTATCTGAATATGAAATGAAACCGGCTGCCACACCTTCCACTTCCAGAAGCTTAGATGTGAGCAAGCTACAGTCTGATCTTGATCCCATTATTACTAAGGAAGATGAACACCCAAATAGCAGGCACAGTTGAGTGAAGCTGTCTACGCAACTCATTAGAAATTGACAAGCACGACCTCAGAAGCTTAGATGTGAGCAATTTACAAGCTGGTCTTTATGCCGTTGTTAAGGAGAATGAATATCTTGATCCACAGTTACAGGATAGGTGAAAGTTATTTTTCAACAATTGATTGAAACAAATAAAACAGTCAATTACCAACCCTGACTTTTTTAGTCTTCAAAATTGATAGAAAATAGAAATACATCAAGAATTTTCATTTTTCGGATTGGTTTGAATGATTGAGTTTCATGTTTGTTCTTGGATTTTGTCCATTATGTTTTAAATTAGGCCTAGGTGTGTTGGAGGCGTGTAATTGAGATTTGTAATATCAGAGGATTCAAATTTGATTTTTATACTCATTTTTTTTTATGGAGGATTCAAATTTATTGTTAAACTAACTTCCATGTAAATGTATCCAAACATAAATAATTTTACATTAAATTAAGTTTTGACTATCAATTTTCATTACCTAAGAGTATGCAACATGAATGATTGCAAATATGCAAGTACTTTCTTATTTTGGCGCACTAGAAAATATGGAGCACCGTAGGATCATGGGTTCCACTTGGGTGACATGGTTTTTTGTGACATTGGCGACATTAGTATATTTTAGATTAGATGAAAAAAAAATGATTAAAATAAATTATTTAGATGAGAGAGAATGATTGATTAAGAGAGAGATAAGAACAATGTTACCAATATTACTAAAAGCTAATGTCACCCAAGTGCAATCCGTAGGATCACACACCCTAAACATTCTTAGGACAACCACCGATTATTCCTAAAATATGAATTACCAAGTACTATAATATTCTAATGGTTCGGTCTAATAGAAAGAACTTGACTTTCACAACATGAGGAACTTAAGGGTTAAATATTAAATAGAAGTGATGTTTTGTCACTTTATGTTTTAGTTATGTTTTGTCATGTGTTTTCTTCTCATACCCAATATTATTTTGTCTAGTACTTTTGGGAATCAAACTCATCCTAAAATTACCTCATATAACAACGCTAATCCTTCACCCTCACACACGTCCAAGTAACAAATATTGGTGAGATAGAAAGAAAAAAAATTATTTGATTTTTTTTGCCTTAACTTTTATTTGACTTTTTGTTACTATACTTGTTTCTTAGAAATATACTTCCAACCCGAAATTTGCTAGAAAGTTTCTCTTTAAACACCCTATAATTGCTTAAAAAATGTGAACAATTAACACAAAACAATAGTTAAGTATCGTTTGACTTTTTTTAGATCAGTTAATTTACTTTTGAAATCAATTTAACCAATTTAAAAAGTCCTTTGAACGGTAGTTAATTGTCCCTGGTGGTATTTTTGTCAGTTTAGAGTGACTGAGAGCAAACAATGGGTGCCTAAAAAGCAATTTCCAATTTGTAATAAAACTATGAGCAAGGCCCAACCCGAAATGAGCCTTATACCTCTAAACGACGTCGTTGTAAATCCATTGTTGTAAACCCTAAACCCTAGCAAATTTCCTGAACAAAACACAAAACACACACAAATCCTTCAATCTCTCTTCTCCAATCTCCAATGGCGCCAGCAACTAAGAAAAAACCTTCAAAGCCAGTCAAACCTCAAAAAGCACCTAAAAAAGTTCAAATTGTTCCAATCAAAGAAGATTCCACTTCTGAATCCGAAGAAGAAGAAGCACCACCGCTGCAACATCTCGAACTCGATGGTTCTGATTCCGACTTATCTTCTGATGGTGATGATCAATTAGCTGATGATTTTCTCCAAGGAAGCGATGACGAAGACGAAGACAACGACGATGAAGGTGTGTATTCTTTCTTGTATATGCTTTTTGCAGATATTGCATTTTCGTGTTTTGATGATTGTGTTTATGTTTTGTAGAGAAAGGTTCGGATTTGGAATCTGGGTCGGGTTCGGATGAGGATGATGATTCGGAATCGGGTGAGGATGATATTGAAAGGAAGTCTGAACTTATTGATAAACGAAGGGAGAGAGATCACAAGGCAGCTGCAGATGATTTGCAGACTAATATTCAGACTAATATTCAAGATGAGTCTGATGAGTTTACATTACCAACTAAACAGGTTTCTTTTTTATTTTATTTTTTTGATTTTGAATTTATGTTATGACTGTTATTGTGTTATGGGTTTTACTTAAATTACTAGAAAATTAGTAAATTTAATTAATAGGTTATAGTGAAAGTTTCAATCCAATACAAAAGCCATTTTTTCCTGAGGGCTTGTTTATCTTGACTTATTTGAGCTTATCTATTGTCATAAGTTTTGTGAAGAACTTCAGAAAACAGGTTATGGCATTGTTCATAAGCTGTTTTCAACTTATTTTTAGGGCCGTTTGAATAATAAACTTTTATTATTATTCACAAGTTATTCAAGGTAGTTTCTGGAAAAACAGCTTATGAAGATACAACTTTAGTCAGTGAGAAGTTATGAATTAACATAAAACCTTATTTATTTGCATAAGCTAAAAAATAAGTCAATCCAAACTGACCCTGATAAGTTCTACAAGATAGCTTATGAAAACAACTTATAGCTCATACAAAACAATTTAACTTTATTATCTTTTATTATAGATATAACTTATACATAAGTGCTTATCATGATAAGCACTTTGGCTATAAGATGCAAATAAGCTGATTATACCAACATGGCCCGAGTCAAAGTCAATTCTGTTTCAAGGTTATGTAACAAGCTAAAATCAAATTTTTATTGAAGAAAATCAGTTTTGACATCGATTACTGTATACTTGAACATTGCTAATCTTAACAAAGTGAAATCTATTGAACTTGGATTTTTACATTTAATGTTGTAATGTGTGGTAAAAATGGTCATCTTTTAACTGTTAGGAACTTGAGGAAGAGGCTTTGCGTCCCCCAGATCTTTCCAATCTACAGAGGAGGATTAAAGACAGTAAGTTTAACTTTCTCTGTCAATTGCTGTGACTGTTGTTGTGAACAGTTTTTGAGTTGTTGAAATTGTTTTTGTTTTTCCAGTTGTCCGTGTTCTTTCCAATTTTAAGGCATTGAGACAAGATGGGGCGACGAGGAAGGATTATGTTGATCAGCTTAAGACCGATATACGTTCATACTATGGCTACAATGAGTTTCTAATCGGTGCTTTAGTGGAGGTGTGGATAATTATGATATTGCGACCTCTGCTTTGGACTTTAATTTCATTGATCACTCCATCGTGTTTTTACCATATACATCTAGTTTCTGCTTTGCATTATAGTATTTTGTTTTGTCACAGATGTTTCCAGTCGTTGAACTGATGGAACTGATTGAAGCCTTCGAAAAGCCTCGCCCAATATGTTTGAGGACAAACACTTTAAAGGTTGCACGTCTATTTCTGTCACTTTGGGTTGATTTGTTAATGTAAACTTATCCATGTTCCCAATTGAGCTTATATATTTGTCTTCTGAATATAATCAGACACGAAGACGGGATTTGGCAGATGTCTTGATAAACAGAGGAGTAAATCTGGATCCTCTCAGCAAATGGTCAAAAGTAGGTTTTTATATGTCTCTGCTGGCTTTCCGTTGTCTTTTTTATGTTACATGAATTCAAGTAACAGTTTCTAATACCAGATAAATTTTTATCTATGTAAAGGTTGGACTTGTTGTGTATGATTCTCAAGTACCAATTGGTGCCACTCCAGAGTACATGGCTGGTTTTTACATGGTAGGTGTTTTTCTTCTGTCGTAGTTCTTCATTGTATTTCATTTAATATTAAACATTACACTCAGTACTGTTTTTGTTTTTAACTTGCAGCTTCAAAGTGCTAGTTCTTTTCTGCCTGTGATGGCCTTGGCTCCTCAAGAAAAGGAGAGGATTGTTGATATGGCGTAAGTGACAATCCTTTGCTTGCTATAAATCCAAGCTGTGTCCATATGTTAGAGAACCTATATCAGTTTTCTATGTGATTTGAACCAATCATACAAATTTTCCATGGCGTTCTGAGCTATTGGTGTTCAGTGTGCCCATGACAATTTACTGTTTCATGGTAGAATTATACTCGTGCAACTGTTTTTTTATGCATGTTTTCAGACAAGTTAAACAAGAAAAAAGGCATACCTTAAACGTCTTTAGGATAATTATTCCGTAGTAAATCATCTTTTAAATAACTGTCTCTTTCTTTTTGTTACCATACAACTTTTGACAGTTTACCATGTCCATGGAAATGGACTCGAGCTTCACTTGTCTTGCTTGTTGCTAGTCCTTTTGTCTTCAAGCATGCTGTTGTGCAGTATCCCTTTTAGATGGATGGCGTGTTGCAAGTATGAAATGTTATCCGCTGCTAGTGGCTGCGATATTTACCTTTTAAAAAAAGTTAAAAGAAATAATAATAATTTGTGGCAGCTATTTGATTCAAAATTATACCAGTATTTATGAGTTATAATTCATAGTTCCGTTTGAGTTTTAGCCTTTTGCCACGACCTATTGGGCTGCCCTTGTAACCAGTTCTGTTCTTGTCCAATGAGAACACTTTATGTTCATGAGTTTTGTCAAAATACACTTGGAGATTTGGAAGCTATAATTTTTTATTTTTAATACAAGCTCTTCTTGAACATGTTTTTTTTTCTTGCAATATTTTTTTTATCACCGTGAAGACATTTTTATGTTTGTTGCAGGGCTGCACCTGGTGGTAAAACAACTTACATTGCTGCTCTAATGAAGAACTCAGGTATATATATTATTTTCTCAGTTTCCTGTGCATTACACGATACATATTAATTTTTGGCACATAACAGATTATGAAGTTCTTTTCATAGCATTGTAGCACTGCTTCATATTTATTTACACGGTACTATATTGTTTCTCTAATGTTTGCTGGAACTACAGTTTAATTTTTATTTTTTTATTATAATAAATTTTGGCTATTATCAAGTGTACTTGAAGAGAATGTTGCGTTCTAAGCCCTTTTGTGAAAGTGCAGCTTCTTTTTTGTTTTTGTTCTTCATTTTAAACAATATCCGTGCTTCCTTCTGTTTTTAAAATATGTTGTGGGTTAGATTTGAATTCCTTATATTATACGTAATTATTTGCATCAAGAGGAACCAGACATTTTGGTTCATTTTGGATTGTAGCTCTATTATAAGCCTCGGTCTCAGTTTTAACTTTCAACTAGTGGAGGTGCTTTCTTTGCATAGCAGGTTGTGTTGTGCTATAGCTCTACTCATTAGTGCTTAAGTACTCGGTCAGCATCACCTTGGGTCATTCTTATCAAGTTGTGATGCTATAATTTTTTTTTTAAAATCCTTGAACTTAAAGTTTGGGCATATTCCTCCTTAAGGTATTATTAGTTTGTGTGATCTAAGAATTTTAGTTTTAACCGATTGCCTATCATTTGTTAATCTCAATTTTTTCACTGTTGTTTGTTAGTAATTTTATGCTTTGAGTAATCAGTTGTTATTTTTTTATTGCAGGAATAATTTTTGCAAATGAAATGAAGGTACCACGACTAAAATCTCTGACTGCAAATCTGCATAGGATGGGTGTATCGAACACTGTAGTCAGCAACTATGACGGGAAGGAGGTTTGCATCTTTTTTCCACATTAATCTCTAACCTCACTGCTGTTAGATTATATTTCCACACTGTTTGGTTTTTTATTTGACCTTCCATCTAGCTCTATGTCGTACTTATAATTGTTCAGTTTGCAAATTATTTTATGCTTTGTTTACACATTTTTGCTGGACAAAAGACCGAGTATTCTTTTCCCTATAATAAGCGAAACATTGACATTATATTCTACTTTATGTACTGGGAGATTTATTAGTTACAAGAAAGAATGCTACTGTAAGATGCTGGGGCAGCATTTAGATGATAAGCCCTTGTGTTCACTGTTACAAAAAGGCTTGGGAACCTGTACTTGTATATACTTAACACTGGAAAATTACTCCCTTCTGGTCACAATAGTTTCTTAACGAATGTCCATTTTGTAACTATTATCATGCTCTATTGTGGGTTTTTCCTAGTATAGGTATTACACGAGCATCTTAATTCTGCACCAGTGATTCAAGTAGCTCCCATTTTCAGTCTTGTAATGATCTTGCATGTGCCACAACACCTAGCTTATTGTTTACATTTATGCTTTTATTTTTCAGCTTCCAAAGGTTTTGGGTTTCAATTCGGTTGATAGGGTATTGTTGGATGCCCCTTGCAGTGGAACTGGGGTAAGAAATTGTGAATAATAAAATCAAGATTTTGTAGTATTTCTTGTCTGTATATTTCTTTTTCTTGTCTATGTTTATGTTCAAGGCACTTGAACAGTTTGTGTCTGCAGGTTATATCGAAAGATGAGTCAGTCAAAACTTCAAAGAACTTGGAAGATATAAAGAAATGTGCTCATCTACAGAAGGTAAATTAGTATTTGCTGAAGGTTTTGTTTGGGACTATGACTATGAGAGGAATAAAACTTGTATTTTATTTTCACGCGTTGAGGGTATTCATTTAGCTTTTCATCCAAGTGGAACAGTTCCTTGAACTCGATAAATTTCTTTAAAATTGTTTTTTCTTGACTGATATGCAAAAAAAATTCGGAGCATATTTTGTTGCTTCTTCTGATTTTATGTCCCTCTACCAGCGCACAAGTAATCTGTATTTTAAGGACTAGATTGCTGTTTTCATTTTGAACTTGTGATTTTTTAAAACTGATTTTCTCATTCTGCTATTTGACCTTTTGTCATCATGTTGAGAGTCAAATGGTGCCAAAGTGGGGTAATTGAAATAGATCTAGAATACTGAAACAGTTGATCCTTCACACCCCACCTTAAAGTAATGGCTGAATTTTTCTGTTCCACACCACCCAAATTTCTTTGCATGGTCATGTTTGTTATTAAAAAAAGAGAGAGAATAGCCCAAATGATCATGTTCCCTCGAATAACTTTTTTTTTTATTTGAAATTCAATCAGGATCAATTGGCTGTAGTGAAAATATAAAATTAGTTGGCATACTTTGTGCGCTTTTGTCCTTCTTCGCTAATATTCAATAATTTTCTTTTTCTTTTGTAGGAGCTCCTTCTTGCTGCAATTGACATGGTAGATTCTTATTCTAAATCTGGGGGATACGTTGTATATTCTACATGCTCAATCATGGTTGCCGAGGTTCGTTTTTCAGTTGCAACTTGCATTCATGTTTATATGCTTACTTTTTCATGTCTTATGTTTCTAATTATTTTTCTCTTAAAAATTATTCAGAATGAAGCAGTTATTGATTATGTGCTCAAAAGGAGGGATGTAAAGCTGGTTCCCTGTGGACTTGACTTTGGGCGTCCAGGGTAATGATTGTTTTTCCCTACAGAATTGTTTTGATTTTTAGAAATTGTCTGTATTGTGACATTTGTTCTCTGTCAGGTTTACAAAATTTAGGGAACAGCGTTTTCATCCTTCATTAGATAAGACAAGACGTTTCTATCCACATGTACACAATATGGATGGGTTTTTTGTAGCAAAGGTATGATATATACTCATTTTTAGTAGCTTTGCCTTTTTTTTTTATCGCCTTCACTTTGAAATTTGAATGTATTATCACTCTTCAGATTGACTCCCCATAAAATTTTCTCTTACGGAAGTTTGTTTTAAATTTATTCTGTAATGATTTTGGATACAAGTAAAGCCCACCAACAAATTTCTATATTGTTGAAATTATTTGGATGGTAGACCATTGAGGGTTATGCTGTTAGTTTCTTAGCTGTCGTTGACATGTATAGGATTTTATTGATATAGGATGTTTTGCATAGTCCCGTGGCTACTGGTTTAGTTTGATAAATGATATAAGTAGAAATGATAAAATAATTATCTTGGTGATTTAACATTCTCAAAATATCTGAGGTTTTTGTTCATAATTATACATGTTCGAGTTAGTCCGTTTCAAAATATCCTCAGCGTTCAGCGCTTTTTATTTTCATTGTGTAGTGGTGATTTTAAAGACACCGATTGCAGAATGTGTTAGTTATTGGCTCATGGGTGAAAATACTTAGTTTTTTTATATTTGATTTGATATCTTTCAGTTGAAAAAAATGAGCCATCCAAAACCTGCTGCAACATCTGAAACATTTGAAGAAGTTGTAAATGAAACCGAGCTTTTGATGGACGACGATAAACCTAGTAATGGCGTTAAAGAAAATGGCAAACATTCTTCTGAACCTGAATCCAAGAAGAGGAAGAAAGATAAATTCCCCTCAAAACCAAGTAATGATGTAAAATCCAATGTCAAAGAAGCTTCTGAACCTGAATCCAAGAAGAGTAAGAAAGATAAATTCCCCTCGAAACCAAGTAATGATGTAAAAGCTAATGTCACAGAAGCTTCTGAACCTAAACCCAAGAAGAGGGAGAAAAGGAAACCTCCATCTAGAGAGGAGATTTCAAAAGCCAGGTTAAATTTTTTATTCATATTTGATTTTTCTTTTACATGACATAAATTTCCAGCAGTTTATGAATATAATTATCCTTCAAAAATCTAAGGATATTATGATTCCTGCAGAGAGGAGAAGAGACTTGCTTTAATAGAAAAGAAGAGAAAAAGTGGTAAGCAACAGAGAAAAGAAAATGATGAATGACCAGTGGCAATACAAGAAATATTGATGACCAACTGTGCAATTATTGCGCAGAATTGACGCAAGACTCCATCAATATGTGAGTACTGAGTTGTTGCCTGTCGAAAGAATGTACCCTGGCGTCAGTGACATGACCTGATTGAAGGTCCCAATTTTGTTTTGTTTGTGTTATTTAGCTAAGGCATTTTTAAACATACATCTGTTTATTAAGCTGTAAAATCAGATTGGAGAAAAACTACTTTTAGGCATGAGTTAATTTGAATTTATTTTGTAATGCTTGTCTTTATGTCTATTGCACCTCCTTAGTTGTTATCCTTTGTAAGAATTATTACAATTGCGTTTAATGATATTATAAAATTTATGATTGATCACATGATTTAAAGTTTTGATGTTAAACGATTTTTATGTTTGTTGTAATCATTATTTTGAAAAGCAAACTCCTAAATAAACAAGTAATGCTGATATCAAGAAAGCAACGCTTCTCCCTACAATACGAGTTGAGACAACGTTCAATCATTGAGATACATGTGTTAAACTATAATAATTTATTTATTGTATGTAAGTTTATAGAGATTTTTTCTGTGATTTCTGGACAGCATACAGCATTGAACCAAAGTAATCAAGCCATAATAAATGGTTGATGCACAAATTTTAAAAAGTTCAATTAGCAAAACTTCATTAAGAAAACCAGCTTGAACTGTTTAACAAAATTGTTTTTTCTTCCCACTCAAACTTAATTAACCAAAAACACAAATATAAATCATTTAGCACACAAAAAATAATAAATTACGTGCACATAGTGTTCCTGTTCACTACTTTCTGCTCTGTCCATTTCTTTTTTACAAACACATTGTATGCAGTAGCACACAATTCACATTCTTCTTGTGGCCAAAATGCCGAAGACAAGCGATAAGGGAGAGAACTTATAAAGGTGTATGATGAATTGAAAATGGGTTTGGTTTGGCTTCTTCAAATAATAACAACTCACTTAAGTAGTATTACTTATGTTTAGAGCATAATACTTGCATGTATAATGTTTGTAATAGTATATGAGTAATTTGTACATATTAAAAAAAATTAAAAAGTAAATTTACATTGGAACCAGTGCATTTAATATTAAATATGTATCTTTTCAACAAATAATTGTTGTCTTTACTTCCCTCAAAAATTAAAAAGTTTCTACTTTTAATTTTTTTTGTCCAAACTACAATGCAGTGGTATATATATTGAACCACTATACTAATACTGCTACTACTGTATTGTTGAGAAAGAGCAATGATATTTGAACAACCTTCATTTTCTCTCTTTTTATTGGTTAAAAACAATGGAGAGAGAGAAAGAAAGAGAGAGAGTAAGAATAGAATCTGAGTATAAGAGAAAATTGTCACAAAGTGGTTGTACAAATATCATTTCTCGTTGAGAAAGAAGAGAAATCATGATTTTTTAATTTTGCATCTTTATTAAATATCAACAGTTATTTAATTGTTTTGCCACGTGTCACTCATCTGATCTCCATCCGCATTGGACTTGGACACACTATAGGGTCAGTAAAGATGGGCCAAAACCCGGTATTAAACCAACCCAACCCGAGCTACTCTTTGAGCCGCAAAAATAGAAGAAAAGCTATAAAACGATACCGTTTTAACCTTTCTTCCTCCTCCATAAACCCTAAACCCTAAACTCTCTCTCTCCTCCATATTTCTGATACCAAATCACGAAGAGAGAGAGAGAATGTCGTCGTCTGAAGATGAATCAATGGCATCGGAGATTGACGAACAAGAACAAAATGGAGGAAGAGGAATACCCGATTACATCATGAACTTAGAAGACGTTCCTTCAACCCTTCCCACTCATCTTGAACTTCAAAAAACTCGCGTTTTTTGCAATCTCGATGCTCCTCAACATGTAACTATATATCTATCTTCTCCTTTTCATTATTTTCTTATTCTTCAATTCTTTTTTTCTAACGTTACATTAATTTTTGCTATTTCACTCTGTTTTGTATCTTAGAAGGTTAAGTGTTGTGTTTGTAAGCTTATAGTGGTTAAAATGTATATTAGATGTACTTGTTTTAGTTAATATACCTCTGTTTGGATAAACAGCTTAATTAAGTGCTTATATTGTTCAATTAAACTCAATTTAGTGCTTATGTATAAGCTATTTCTATAATAATGGAGAATAAAATGAAGTCAAACTGTTTTCAGATAACATAGACCTATAAGCTATTTTTGTAAGCTATACTATACAGCTTATGGAGATAGGCCCTGTTTTTCAGCTGATAGCATAAATGCCTATCATGATACCTTAATTCTCTATCATGATAGGCACTTATGTATAAGCTATTTCTATAACAATAGGTAAAATAATGTTAGGTTATCTTCATATAATCTATAAGCTATTTTCATAAGCTATCTTGGAGAGTTTATGAAAATAAGATGAAAACAATTTGTGAACATGTCATAAGCTGCTTTCATAAGTTTTCCCAAACCGTCTCACAAGCCCAAATAAGCAAATTCAAACAACCACATAGGTTGATAACAGTTTCTGACCTTTCCACAAGTTTTTTCAAAAATCCTCACAAGTGCTTAAACCGGAAGATAAGATCAAATAGGCTAATACAAATGCGGCTTAATTGGGTTTCTCTACCTTTATCCCCGCCTTCTCTCTGTATCTGGTTGCTTTTGTTTTTTTAACAATTTTGAATCATGTACAAATTCATTCTATTGGTGGGTATTGTTTCTGGTTTGATATTTTTGTTTGATCGGCTTTTTGTTATTTAACATTATTCATGTTTTGGTTTATGCAGACAGATACCATACAATATTCTGGTGCTTATGCAGCGTTAGGAGTTGATAACAGTGTACGGTTGGATAACTTCTATCAAAATTTCAAGGTTGAAGTGAAACGCATCACGGATGAAGACATGGAGTTTGACATGATTGGTATTGATCCAGCAATTGCCAATGCTTTTCGAAGAATTCTCATAGCAGAGGTTATATATTTTTCCACCCCCCATTTTGTTTTCTGTGATGATGTCATATTTGATTTTGAATATATCAGTCAATTTTATTAAGGTTAGATGCTTTATATTAATCTCAAGCACTTGTTTGTTTCTATTTTTTCTCAATGTTCATTTTGTATTGAATATTGGATTCATATAAGAATAAAAAGGGTCCTTCAACTGATTATTTAGAACGCAAACATTAGGATAACCAGTGAATTTTGGCCTTTTATTGGAGGTGGAAATAGTTTAGTTTTCATAATTTTTTGTGGATAGTATGTTCGGGAATGCTGATATCTTATCTTATGCAACTGTTTTGTTATATGATGTATTGTTTCATGGAGATGACCAAGTTAATTTCTTTTGTTTATCGAATATTATTTCATTGAGATGATTTCTCATGTAGTTATTTTGTTACACAATGTGCCACTTTTAACAAAAAGAAAATTTGCAACAAGGAAAAAAAAACTCGTAAAAATTAAATTTGTAATAAGCCAGAGGAGTCCAGTCCTATTGCACGGAGAGAGGACTGGACTCAGTTAGCTTTGATGTAACTACTCCTGCTATGCATAACATGTTACAGTAGTTTCATTTTCATCTTTATGTATTGATCTTTGCACGTTGACTTCAAGTCAGTTATTACTTTTATGTATTGATCTTTGCACGTTGACTTGAAGTCAGTTATTACTTATTAGCAATAGTGTAGTTTAAGCCTAATAGCGGTAATCAGATTTTAATTTTTTTCTCCTTTATCGTTTTTAAAATTTTAGGTTCCAACCATGGCTATTGAAAGAGTATATATTGCAAACAATACATCACTTGTACAAGACGAAGTTCTTGCCCATAGACTGGGTCTCATTCCTATCGCTGCTGATCCCGAGCTATTTGAATATCCAGGTTTTATATCTACACTAACACTTACATGATTATATTTCTCCTTTTGGTGGACACTCCTTGTATAGCAAAGTTGAATATTTATTATTTGCCTTTTGTTTTTATAAATAGATGATGCCGGAGGTGAAAACAATGAAAAGAACACAATCGTGTTCAAACAACATGTTCGTTGTGAAAAGGGTCAACCTCGTCTTACCGGTAAATGACTTGAAACTCTTGCTTGATAGTATTTATGCTGCTTTTAATTTCTTCTTCAGCTATTTAACTCCTTGTCTGGTGATATTACAATATAATAAATGCAGTGAAATCAGATACACTGAAGTGGTTGCCTAACGGGAGTGAGCTTATTGCTGAAGGTACCAAATCAGCTGCAGATCCAACACCAAAAACATTTACGACTTTTAATCAAAAGTCACTTCCTAAATTCTCCAAAGATCCAGCTCCTTATAATTTGGATGTTATAGTAGCTAAACTTGGACCTGGTCAGGTAACCCCCCTTCTCTCTGTTTCTTTTCTATTACCACACCCACACTAAGGAAGTAAACTGTAGGTCTAATGAACTCAGGAACTAGAAAACAGAAACAACCCTATCTTAGCAAGTTTGCCATTAATCCAACAGGCTATTAAGACTAATGAATCAAATTCTGTTGAGTTGGAACCTAGCTCTACCAAGCTAAATCTATCTGCAACATGTATTTGTCCCTTAATTTTGAATTTGAATTGTGATGCTATGTATGTGTTCTGGTATGTTATGACATTGGTTTGGTATAGGTGGACGGATGTTTTCTATGCACATAACATTAATTGTGTTTAGATAGAATCTTACATGATGAAACATTATTTGTGTTAAGTACTCCCCAACGGTTTTACCAGTTGAGTTTATGTGGATACCATGTGTCTATGCGGATATATTGAATTTAACAACCTTGGTACGAGTGTTTTGACCATGCAAACCTGTAATTAGTTGCATGTCCTCCTATAGAAAACTGGAAGTTGTACTTATTACTGAATATCATAGTTGCTAAACACATGCTTTTATAGGAAATCGAACTTGAAGCTCATGCTGTGAAAGGCATTGGTAAGACACATGCAAAATGGTCTCCGGTTGCTACTGCTTGGTATCGAATGCTTCCCGAGGTAGGGAATATCATATATCTTGTCTACTGCTCACACATTAACAGACTGAAAAATCGACAAAACCCTGACATCTGTATGCTTTGCTTTTATTCTCTAGGTTGTACTCACGAAAGATGTTAAGGATGAGTTGGCCGAAGAACTAGTAAGCAAATGTCCAGCCAAAGTATTTGATATAGAAGATATTGGAAGAGGTAATTCAGTTTTTGTATTTGCACTCCTAGTGTTAGATTTTTATATCTTTCTGTTTTGAACCATGGTAGTGAGGTATTATTGTCCAAATTGATTTTGCGTCATCGTTTATTACCAACATCATCTGTGATCTCAAGCTTCCATCTCTTTGGCTTTCTCTTTTTTTCGCTGATTTGATTGTTGTGTGCATAGGTAGAAAAAAGGCTGTGGTAAAAAACGCGCGAGCATGCACCCTCTGTCGGGAATGCATAAGAGAAGCGGAAGAAGGCGAAGAAGGGGGAGAAGGGGAAAAATGGACTGATCGTGTATCACTTCGTCGTGTCAAAGATCATTTCATTTGTAAGTATTACGTGGATATTAAATTCATAGTATTAGAACTTTTAAATTTTCTGAACATAGAAGAATTTTAGTTGTCCAATGAAGTATTTTTGTTTTCATCGTTGTTGGTAGATCAAGATGATAAATAACCGGTGATTTTGACAAATTCGAAGAATAAGAGTGTCTTGATTGTTTGTCTCGCCTAATATATTTTACAAGTATTAGTTTAAGATATGTACTTTCAACTAAAAATCGTGCGAATTTGGTTTTGGCTGAGTTCTTATACGGATTATTGTTCTAAGTCCCTGAAATATCTTACATGTGTTATTACTTGTTTGTCTAGTTACTATTGAATCAACTGGAGCAATACCACCTGAAGTACTATTTACTGAAGCTGTGAAGATTCTGGAAGATAAGTGCGAACGAGTGATTACCGAGCTTTCTTGATTCTTCTTTTTGCTTTGTCCTAAAATGAATGAAAAGGAAAAATTATGTACATGATCAGTTCGGTTATTATTTTATATTATTTTCTGTGACAAACTGAAACTATATGAAAGTTCACTCATTGTTCGGATGTGCATGTGACATGTCTATAGACATGATCAGTTTTGTTTGTACCGTCCAAATCTTAGGGGCTTAACATATTGATTTTATGAAAAAGGAATGAATGCATTGAATGACACCCGGTTTGAAATTGGATTTTGGTGGATGTTTTTGCACCTAAAGCCACTTGAATTTTTTATCCATGTGCCAATACAATATTGTTTAAATGTAAAAGAGTTCGAATGAATTAAACTAGTGTTTGAACCTTTCTCGGCCTTTTTGGCAAAGATAAAATTTAGCATCAATAGTGTATGGTTCACACGATATTAAGCCTATTTTTTCAGGGGGAGATTCAAATAATGCTTACAATGTACTTAATAGATTTTTCATCTACGAAATTCTAACGTTGATAGAGGAAGTTAAATTTACACTCTTACAATGTATGAATCAACTTATTACCAATTGAATCAATTTTCCTTGGCTTTGTGTATAATCAAACTTATATTAATCTTTTCTTCTTAAAAAAACAAGGCTTTAACATGTGTTTCATCCTTGCAATTAGGGCGCATTTAAAAATTGGTCCCTGTAATCGCTAATCTTGGCAAATTACCCTCGTAAAGTTTAATCACTGCCATGTCAGCAGCTAATCAGTGAAATATAAAATATGGCTTGAAAGTGCAAAAATACCCCTTGCAAATTACCATTTTCTCTTATTTTATCTCCTCTTCTCTTCTCCCCCGTATTCTTTCCTTTCCTCTCCTCCTCCTCCTTCTTCTTCTTCTTCTCCTCCTCCAAACACATAAATCACAACCCACCCTCTTCTTCTCTAAAATCTCTCCAACAACTTTTTCTCTCAAAAAATTCATCATCAAGAAAATGGAAGCTTCATCCATACAGTTTCTAATGTCACAGACACATTCATTTGAAGGAGCAAGAACAAGCCAAAACCAAATCAACAATCAAAACGGCTCTCTCCTCAGCCTCCGCTTCCACCGCCGTGGTCGTCGTTGCTTAACTGGCTATGGAAATCGAATCTCTCCCTCAACCTCAACCACCGGCATTGACCATACCGTCGATCGTGTCTGAAGCATCTGACAATTCACCAGGACTGGTTCAATCAAACTGGTGCGGAACGTGGAGAAATCGTACTGTTGATTGTTGTTGTTCTGGGATATTCGTTGTTGTTGCTGTTGAGATTTTCTGGTGAAAAACGTTCTTGTTGCTGAAGGGAAACATACCAAAGGTTCTGTTGAGATTTTCGTTGTTGTTGTTGATTGTTTTCGTTCCGGTGAGATTTTCGTAGCCGCATAAGGAATACCATGTTCATAACAACAGTGGATTGAATTCATAACAAAGCAGAAGGAATACCATGTTCATCAGCTACGTCACAAACCCATGGAACAAAAGGATTGTTTATGATACATGAAATTGGTTTGTTTATGAATGCAGGAACACAAATCATACTTTCCATTCTCTCTAAAATCATCAAAATGAACAAAAATCATACTTACCATATCTGCAATAGTTTTCATGGAGCTGAATGTTGGAGGAGAAGAATAAAGCTTTGAAGAATAAAGCTTCGAAGGAGGAAGGTTGGAGGAGGAGGAAGATGAATGATTGAAGGGGCAATTTCATAATTTCCTGTCTGTCTGATAGTCTCAGGGGTATTTCTGTCCTTTCAAGTCATATTTTGTTGAGTCATACTGCCACGTCAGCTAATCAGTGACATGACAGTAATTAACTGGGCTTAAGACGAAATTTTAAATGATTAAACTTTGCAAGGGTAATTTGCCAAGATTAACGATTACATAGATCAATTTTTAAATGTGCCCTAATTGCAAGGATGAAATACATATTAAAGCAAAAAAACAAAGCACTCCTAATTGGTAATTGGTAATGTAGTGGATAAAAACAAAGCAAGCTGTGCTACCTAACACGTGGCTTACCACCCTAATTATGGACTAATCAATTCATGTGTGTTTGTTTTTTTTACATATACCGAGTTTGTTCCACTTGCATAAAGGAGAATTTGTTTATTTCAACAAAGCAAGGGTGCGTGCACATAAAGAGTTAATCAACGAAAAGTTTGCATCTATGATTTTCTAGGCTTTAGAAAACTAACAATTGAGATAATATTCACTCCTCGTTTTAATGGTGTCAATAACAAAAAAAGTTTAATTTCTATATACTGTATGAAGTGTCAGCAATCAAACCAATTATATGCCTTACGAATAAAGGCAACCATTTTAATTGATCTAAAAGTTATGATTAATTGAACAATGTAAGTTTTTTTTATATTGTTATTGATACGAAGTTTTTATCGTCGTTTAGCGGTGAATGATTTACGTCGAAGAACCTGAGGGGCATACTATATGAGTTTTTTTACCTTGGCTGAATTTTCTCCATATGCAAGAGTTTGAGATCGAACCTCTAACCATTTGCTCAAAGAATCTAAGTCCCTTGCCACTTGTACAGATTTAGTGGTTGCATAAAATGAGAGTTTACATGCACATTTGATTTAATTTAAGGGTCTGGTTGCTATGGATAATAAAAAAAAGTTATCTCGAAGCTCAATAATTTATAGATTATCTTTTAGATATTTTATTAAAAATAATAGAAGGTGTTTTGCATTTGTTTGCCGAAAGAAAATCATTTTATATACATTAATCAATTACATAAAATGTTTATTTAAAGAAGCTACTCTAAACAACTTTATATCGGAAGCTATTTTAGATATTCAAATTTTATTTTTGTAAGAATCTGTAACAAATAGTACATGATTTTTTGACAAAATAAGTTGCAACAAATGGACTATTATTTTTGTGTAAAATCACTTTTATTTTTGAGATAGAGGTCTAAGTAAGATATCAGTTTGTGTTTTGTTTGTCTTTGTTATATCAAACTACTTTCTCTGGTCTCAAATATAAAAAAAAATAAAAATATTTTTCAAGTTTATTGAATAAATGATGCATCTGATTTATATTATAGACTAATTATATTATTTATCAAATAAACCTTAAAAAAGAATATTTTCTAATATGAGACCGGAGGGAGTATAATTTAACAATTTTGAATAGGTAAAGGGTAAGGGTTTTATCTATCAACATTTCTTCTTCATTTTTTTTCTTTTTTAAAAATAAGTTTGGAGCGAAGGGAGGATTTGAAGGGAATATATTCTAACTAATTAAGAACCTTTGGTTTTAGTTGGTTCATTTTTGTTCGTATTTTGTGGGGGATCCATCTTAAACAATCACGTTCTTATTCGAGTTGACTTGGTTGTCATGCACATAGATATTGTATTGATTTTATTTGTTTGGTTTGGGTTCTGAAATAATTAAATTAAGTTATTTAAAATATACAAACATAGAGTGAATATAACAATAAAAAAATTATTAAAAATGAGTTATATGTGGTTCGGTTGGTAGACATTCCATTTTAAAGCCAAATGCTCAACCTAACTTAATTCGGTTTCTGTATTTTCAACTCCAAAAAATAACTCATCAAACGAGTCAACAGAAGCAAAAAAAAGCTTTTTTTAGATAAGATTGATCGAGTTCACGATTACTTTTTGATAGGACAAATAACGATTTGTTAGCTAGACCCTTTTTTAGTAAATAACATTCATTCAAATTCTCTCCAAAAAAAAAACATTCATTCAAACAAAACTTTGATGTATTTCTTTTTTTAGATGATTTTGGTATGATTCTTAACTAAACTATTTTAAATCTATAATTTTATCAAAATTTGTTGTAATTATATAAAAGAAAAAATTGTTAAGAACTATACGAAAAATACATGAGATAATGCATTTTAGTTTTGCCTATTTAAAATAGCTAAAATCAATAAGGATGAATTTGCAAACAAACTTGCAACATTCAGAATAATAACATACAACAACAAAATGCATACAAATATGATAAATCCTATACATATGATAAAATTGAAGTGTCCAAAATACTCTTATATTTGAATATGTAACATTAAAGACGTCAAAGTCATTGAATTAATATATAATACTATATCAAATTTGTCGGTTTGAACCTAACAAACACTTCACAACACGGAAAATCAAAATAATATCGCACCAAGACGAAGAATAAACAAAACAATGTGCACTAAAACAACTGAATTACACAAAAAAAAAACTAAATATATGTGAAGCCAATTATCTAAATAAAAAAAAGAAATTTTTTTTAGAGCAATCATTTAAGAAAAAAAGAAGAGGTGGATAAAGAAGAGGTGAAGTTTAGTGATGAAAAGAGAAAAGGAGAGATGAAGCAGGTTTTACTTGGTTAGACCTATATGACTATAAAATAAATATTTTTCTTTTATATTCTCCAAAATGTTAATATTTGCTTTATTATTGAAAAATTTGCTGAGACTAATTTAATTTCTTGATAATAAACAGTCAAAATGAGTATAATTTCAATAAATTCCAAAAATATAAATTAATCCTTTTCACACCAACTGAATTGTCACGTTGTTATATTCTAAGACTAGTTACTATCATTTTTTTAAAAATAAATTTGATGTCCTACCCAAGGATCTCTCACTATCACTTGATTTTCTAAAGATAAAATTATATTCAGAATTTTAATCATCCGTAAGTGTGGAAAAGTGTTATTCAAAACATCTAACTATACAGTAATATAAATGTATTTTATTTCAAAAAAAAAAGTAATATAAATGTATTTATACAAATATTGTATGAAGTAATTAATATTAAGCAATTAGTATCATAATAAGATTCAATTAGGTGTGAAGTTAAAATATTTTTACTTTTTTTTGACAATGTTAAAATATTTTTACTAACAATATATAATAATTGAACTCTTATTTTAAATCTAATTTCTTATGACATACATGACCGTTCTTTGGGGAGTGCAAATAGCTCAGCCGAACTGGGCCTCCTAGAGAGATGAGCCTCAAGGAAAAAAAATTGCTCAATATCCCCACCCCACTCAGAAAAATAAAATAAACATGTTTCAATTTCTAAGTAAAATATCATGTTCCATGTTTCTATTTTTCTAAATTAAAAAACACGTCTTTAGTAAAAATAATTAATAATTTTGATTTCGATGACTAATAATCATTATATGAGTGTTATTTTCAATTTAAATAGAATATTAATCATTTTAAAAAAAAATTGTGGGTTCTTTTTATTAGGGACATATTTTCACCATGAGAGTTTTACCTGTTTCACAGGGACGGCACTGATGACATAAATAGCAATTTAATCAGGCACTATATAATTGAGTTCTGCTGCCTTTTTTTTTTGAAAGAATGAGTTCTGCTGCCATTATTACACGACTGATGCCAACCTATATTAAATTAGGCAAGACACGATCCCCCCTATTATGATTTATGACAATTGACAAATTAATCACAAAATAAATATATGAGTGAACTACATTAATATTCTGAATTGTTAGGGCACCACCATACACGTGAAAAAGCTTAGAATCCTAGTGACTAGTGTGTCATTTTGGCATTATTCCCTTTTGCCATGTTCCTCTTTTCTTTCCTAATTCCACTTTATTAATTAATCTTATATCGTTGGCCATAAGCTAAAGACAAATGTTAGCATATGTTTATGATGCAAATGCAAATTAAGTAATTTGAGTTCCAAGATTGGGCAAATATTCAACAAACTTTAGGTTGTTGTAGGATTAATTTAAGGAAAGGTAATGAAAAAGAGACATAATTGAAACCAAACATCATAAAAATAGCTTAAGAGATAAGATTTCTTTATGCTTATAGATCATATCAACTTTCAAACATGTGTTCTCTTTTTTTAGCAATATCTAACAAAAAGAATGTGATTTTGATTATAAAATTAACATGGCATCATTGCACTCAACTATAGTACATCGATTCTATTCATATTATATATATGACTGACATTCTTAACAAAGAGACCACTCAACTTAGCACATGATTAGTTTTTTTTTCTTTCATGAGAGGTGTGGGGATCAACACATTGAATCTATATCAACCATATCAAGAATTTGATATCACATATTTACTAAAACTTAAGACATTAGGTATATATAAGTCTTTTCGATTATATATATGTTGGTCAACATTTAATTTTTCATCTAACGAGGAACATTTTATCCATACTTGACATACCAACGATCTCCCCCTCAAGTTTAAGTCCATTCATTCATCTCTTTAATCCTCATGTGTAAGGTTCTTTCATCAACGTACACTTGCACCATCGTTGCTCCATAAACGAGACATGTTGTTTGACCATCACATTGGCTATACATGGAACTGATTGAACATTTGACTTTGATATAATTGTTGGTCATGAATAAAGATCGAGGAACCATCACATTAGGCAAGAACAACTAAACAAAGAAAATTCAACACTCATCTTTATCCAAAACCTAAAAGCATTATATGAGTCATCTCACTTATATATTATTTAACATTTGTTTGCTAAAACTCGATCCTGTTTGGAGAATTTTTTTTTACGATCTTTTCCAATCTTAGTGTCTTTCAAATCTTATATAGACATCAACCAAGACGGTTAAAAAGATAGAAAATAAGGCTCGAGCCCACTATGAAAACTCACAACCAATTAAATTAAAAAGAAAAAAATATAAACAAACAAAACATATTTTTTTTTGAGAGAAAAAAATATTAAAATCTATATCTCCTTAAACAAACAAAACATATTAAAATCTATATCTCCTCGAATTAATGCAAATCTTCATTGAGAAATCTTGAGGTCCACATCACAAGATAATGTAAAAAGTGGGCACTAAAGTTAGAAAATTTTGTATTTTGAGGAGCTTAGAGTATTTTTATGCGACGAGAAACACGTGAAACCACATCTCTAAGCATGAATGTGAAGTCCCTTAAACTTGAAGAGCCCAAACATGAAAGTAAATTATGGAAAAATCTTATAAATTCAATAACTTTATACATATATTATATATTTTTTTAAATAGTTTCAGTAAACTCTTAAGAATGTGATTTTCACCCTATCAACATGTGATAATATTAATCACGTAAACATATGATTCAGTTAATAAGACATTGATAGATATTGTCAAAAAAAGACATTGATGGGTCATAGGATTATTGACTTTAGACTTTTTTGAACCGTTCTAAAAACATAAACATGGGGACACCGACACGTATTTTTAATTTTCTTGGCTGAGCTATCAATGAAATTTGACATTTCTAATATATAGCCCAGAACTTTCAAATAGCAGGCTCCTTGCCACCACATTAGAGATAATACAAATGTGTCCAAGTTATAATAGCAACACCTACCTATGATTACGAGGATAGCTCCTTAACATTGGCACCTGGAATGGATAGACATACATCATAGGGAAAAAATCCACATATATATAAAAGAATAATATTTATTAAAAAGATTAATGTTATATGAACATCTAAAATTAACATCTTTTCAAAACTTATAAAAATACATAATTGATAACTAACTTGAAGAGAGAAAATAAAATGGTATATATATACTGTATGTTGTTAGACAACTAAAATTACATAAAAAAAACTAAAAAAAAATTGTCAAAATAACATTTCAACGTAAACAATGCAATTGAGATTCAGATTTTGTAATTTTAAAGTTACAGACTTAACTTTTTATCATGAATAATGTTATACATCAAGAAAGATTTTATCAAGAAAAATTCAAAAATGATATGGCAGAATAATCACCCTTAAATTTTATCAAGAAATTGTCTTGAAATTAATGTTAGCCAATAAAATCTCTGTCTGGTCGAAAATCATGGGTGATGGGTTTATGTATTTTTTTTTATGAAAGGTTAATAAATGAGACTGAAATCTAAGGGTGATTATTATGCCATATCATTCTTGAATTTTTTTTGATAAAATCATTCTTGATATCTAGCGTTTTCCTTTTATCATTGAGTTAACGTCTATTAAACAATTTAATCAGAATTTAAACTATAAACTTTATTCTCATGCTCCTTTAGGTTTTCCAGTACAACCACTTAAAGCAGCAGCATTTTTTTTTTACTCCGTAAACAAAAAAGTAACAAATACCATAGAAGCTCGTACAAACAAATGAAAGATTATAGATTTAAACTCAAAAGACCATATATTATTTACCTAATAATTTCGATATTTGTTAGTTAAATTACAACTTATATATGGATAAACAACGTCGTCTCTAAAAAACATTATAAATATTATTTTAATGTAAAAAAGGTATATATATACTTAAATAATAAAAATTTAACTTGTTGGGTGCCAAACTTATTTTAATATACTTTTTTTAAAAATAGTAGAGGTTTATCAGCTCTTTCTCTCTCTGTTTTTTTTTTACTAAGAGGTTTACCCCCTTTCCCCTTTTGAATAATAAAATGTGCTCAATGTTTGGTACATAATTTTATGCTATTAATAATAATAATCCTTGTACCAAAAAAATAAAATAATAATAATCCAATGAAAGCTAGTTGTGGAGAAATATAAGTCAGTAAATAAATAAATGCTAAATAATAACCACCCACCATCTTCAAAAAGTATCATTTGAATGAAGAGGCACATGCTTTTGCTTTTGTTTCAAATCCATCAATAAAAGACTTTATTAAACGATAACAATGTTCTAACTACCACACAAAAAATGTAGCTTCTACTTTTTGCCAAACATTTTAAAACCATACATAATTTTTTCTTAATTTTTTAAAATCAGTTTAATTTAAAAACACAGTTATTTTAAATAATTTTATACTGTAAGTTAATGATAAAATATTTTATTTTATAAATATTTACTCAAATTCTTTTTTTTCTTTTTCTGAAAGGAATATTCGCTTAAATTCTAATAATATCCTCAAAGATCTTTTACACTATGATTACTATATGATTTGTGACTGATTGATCAATAATGTGAAAAAAAATCTAAAAACAAAAAAAAAATGTGAGAAGAATATCTTTACATATTTTTCATTTGATGGACTATATTTAAATTAATAGTGAATATTCTTCAACATGAAATTGGAGAGTCTAATCTATCAAACCAAATAAAAACGTAAATGACAACAAAACTTTTCCTCACATATTTAACAACCTTGTATCCAACGAGTTGAATTCAAATATATACAATCGATTATGTTAAAAGCTATGAAATATGGACCTTCTTCAAATTAGATTTATTCTAGTATCAGATAGATATTGGTGTATTGTTGTGGTATCATTTAAAATTTGATGGATAAAGAATATTGTTGGTAAAAATATAGAAGATTTGTTTCAAATGTATTTTGTGTTGAAAATATATTTATGGACAATAAATATATTTTTGTACCATATGAAAGAAGATTTGAAGCAAATATATTTTGAAAGTGAATATTTGATGCAAATATTCTTTCATTGAAGGAGGAAAAGAAAAGTATCTTCAGCGTCATATCCGTTACAAATTTATGAGTTATATTTTTCTATAAATATAAACTTTTTATCAAAGTAAACCTTGAGAGATAGAGGGGCTGAAAACAAGGGTTTGAGAGGCAACACAAAACTAGAGTTTGTATAGAGTTTGCTCTTGGCAACAAACACTAGGGTTGGGGTTGATGTTTTGCATCTGATATTCGTGTCTGATTATTACATGCTCCTCCGTATTTTATTGGTGTAATTTTTCATCATATTCACAACATGTATGATACCGACACCTATGTTTACTATCATCGATGTCAGTGTTCGTTTTGCATCTGATATCCGTGTCTGTTCCGTGCTTCATGCACTTCGTAGGTTGGAATAGATTTACCACCGGGTGAATAGTATCATTCATATTATTTTAATATATATATTGGGTCATCGAGGGGAGCTTGGAGGACCGCTTACATCGAGACTAGAACAACCGCACAAACAAGAGAGACGCCACACTCTTACCCAAAACCTTAAGGTAATGAGTTTATGGGTCATCATACTTATAAGGTTTATAAGGTGTTCAAACTTTACTTTTCTATTCGATGTGAGACATATAACTCACACTTGCACAAAAGATATATTACTCCTATTTATTCATTTGTTTGGATCAATTTTCCCACTAATTTTTCTTTCTTTACAACATTAATCACTCAGTACTTCCTATAGTTTCAATATAGGAAGCTCCAACAAAGTCCAAAATCATAGAGAGCCATATGTGAAAAACAAAACAAAGCTAGAATCTTTTCACACAAGGGTAAGTTTCTCACCTTCCTTTTTCTGTCCCAATCCTTTAAAAATTTAATCTTTTTCACTTTAAAAGATCTGTATTTGAAAACCCATTTGCAAATTTCAATTTTTTTCAGTATAGAAGAAGATGGATGCAATTAAGCAGTTGCAGTCTTTGATGGAAAATGGTTTGATAAAATTGAAATTCATCTTGCATTCTTCTGTTTTTTTATGATCTCTTTGTTGATCATTGACAAATTTGGTTGCTTTTTGTTGTTTGTTGTTGCAGTTGATGAGCAACAGAAGATTGCATTCAAGGTTTGGTTTTTGCTTGATCTTGGTTTAGAAGTTTTGTGATTAATGATCTAAAATCTTATTTTACAAAAAAGCATTTTTTTTTTTTATAATTTCTTTACAAAGGAAAATTAGTCCAATAGTAAAATTGATCTTGATTTATGGTAACTCAAAGTTGCTAAGAATTTTTTTAAGGATGGTTGATTGTAAAGGGTAAATCTTGATGTTTGAAAAGAAACAAATCATGCTTAGTTTAGTGATTTTGCACCTAAATAAGGATCTTTCAATTTTTCTTATTATTTTATTGTGTATTAAGCCTCTAAAGTTTTTGTTGTTCTATTGGTCATTCATTTTTATGGCTGTTTGGATCAACTTATTTGTGTTTGTTTATCTACCGGCGTAACCACTTGTGAGACTGTTTGAGAGAGCTTATGGAAACAACTTGCATATCTTCGGTTCCTAATGAAAACAACTTATGACAACTTCTAAGTTGTTTTCAGCTTATTTCTATAAGCTTTCCAAGATAGCTTATGAAACCAATTGCTTATATGAAATTATTTTGACTTTATTTTATCTTTTGTTAATAGCTTATACATAAGCAATTATATGATAATAAGTTCTTAATTAAGTTTTTTATTGGAACACGGCATTAGGTTAAGTATAGTGAGAGTAAATAGTATGTTTGTGTCTTACTAATATTGTTTGCCATCCTGAGTTTTTTTCGGTCCTGAAGCCTTTCACTTTATATTTCAGAATCTGCACCAGGGATATCCTACTGAAATGTTGGCACGATTTCTCAAAGCTAGGGACGGGAATGTTGCCAAAGCTCAAAAAATGGTTAGTTAAATATCTATGTTTGGTGAAGTCTTAGATGGAATTTCAGATAGGTAGGTTACTCTTGGCGTTACTATTTCGATGACAATTTAAACCATTGCAGTTAATTGATTGTTTACATTGGAGAGTGGAAAATGAGATTGACAAAATTTTAGCGGTGAGTTCCCTCATTCCACAGTTTTTTTTTTTCTTCTTCTGAATTGATTGAGTTTTTATGCATCCGAATCTATTTTGCTTAATTTCTATCATATAACTGAAAGTTTATTATATTTCTAAATCAGATCATAATAGCGATGTTGAATTGAATTATCTCCTTTTTGTATATCAGAAACCAATTCCTGCGGATTTGTACAGGCCTGTGCGAGATTCTCAACTCATAGGAATGTCCGGTTACACAAAAGAGGTACTACTCATATTTTAGATATATCTTATAACAGCTCTTGGTCTCTGATGTAAATTTAGAATGCATTAGTATATTCCTATGTGCGCATGTAGATAAAAGAATATTATTAAAAAAATTAAATGACATTATATATTCTATAATATTGTTAAAATGGTCAAAATGAATTTAATGAAACTTCGTATGTTTTTGAAGGAAACTTTTGTAACTTATAGGGTAATGATCATCATACCTACTCGAGAGATTTACTTTCTATGTCTCTGTAGTTGCACGTGCACGCACGTGTGTCTATATATATATATATGACACGGATCAATCTTAAAGAAACACAGGTAAACCTTAAATCATACAATTGAACAGCAAAATAGAGTGTGTGTCTGAGAGAGAGAGATGCGTTGTTACGGCTTAACAATCCCTGGAAGCGATCATCGCTTAATCACACCAACACTACCACCTCCTTCACTATCCTTCCGACCCACCACCATACCCATGACCCGAATCTCATTCGGGTCATCCTTCCCAAAGCTTAAAGCCACCTTCAACGACGGCGTGGTGACGGAGGAACGGAGCTTCTACGATCTTCTTGGCATACCAGAATCCGGTTCATTGATGGATATCAAAAGAGCCTATAAACAGCTTGCAAGAAAGTATCACCCGGATGTTTCACCACCGGATCGGGTCAAAGAGTATACCAAGACGTTTATTCAGGTGCAGGAGGCGTATGAAACGTTGTCTGATCCTTCAAGGAAGATTATGTATGATAGAGATATGGCTAGAGGGATTCATCTTGCTTTCAATGCTCGTAAATGCTATAATCATTCTGATCAGGTGAGTGAACAAAAGGGTGATTGGAAATCTCAACTCTCTGGCCTGCAGAGAAGAAGTGATAGCAAGGTTGCTGCTGAGAATATGTCATGGGCGGCTCGAGTGCGCCAGCAGAGGGGGGAATAGTGACTACAATTCTCATTTGTTCTCTATGTGTATAATAATTGTATATATAAATATGTAACTCTTCATACTCTACATCAAGTCAGATATAAAGTTTATGTTTAAAAATAAAAAAAACTTATAGGGTAATAATTTTATGTTGAAGTATGCATTAAAAAGAGATGTGTCCAATTTTGCAATCTATGTATTTTTGTTGCCGCACATGTGACATGTACTTCCTTTTTGTCTCAGAATGAAGTTTCCTAATAATGTCATAAAATAAAATAGGACTTTTTTTAGTGAAGTATTTTTTAGGTTCTGTCTATACATCATCCAAAATGCTTCTATCTGTACATAATGTCTAATTTCTTTCATTTTTGGATGAATTATTCCAGGGCCTACCAGTCATTGCTGTTGGCGTTGGGCTCAGTACATATGACAAAGCATCTGTAAGGATCACATCATACCGTCTCTTTCCATCATATCTTTAAAAACTAGATACTTTATTTTTTGAAGAATTTAAAACTTGATACATAAACTACATCATACTGAAAATTCCTTTTTGTTTGCCTCGGGACTGTTTTCATTCCATAGAAACTGTAGAACATTAGAAGGTTTAAGCATTAGACATTAATACTTGCAAAAGAAGGCTCTACATGAATGTTTCAGTGTTCAATGCCTGCTTGTGGTCTTTCTATATTTCTCAATCTAGCATTTAAACTCCATAGGATTATCTATTTGATATTAAATTGCTAGTTCTTTTTCTTTTTCAGGACAAATACTATATACAGTCACACATCCAAGTGAATGAATATAGGGATCGCGTGATCTTGGTGAGTGCCTAACTGTTTAATTATTTGTATAAACTCTCTCATGACCTTGCTTATTTGAAAATTTTATTTTAGCCAACAGCTACAAAGAAGCATGGACGATATATTGGCACCTGTGTGAAAGTCTTGGATATGACTGGTTTGAAATTTTCAGCACTCAACCAGTTAAGGGTATGTTATTAGCAATTGAGGAAATTTTTTTATTTTAATGCCCCTTCTCTCATTCTCTTGGACTTTGTTGTCATCAATGTTAATGTCATTGCAATTGATCACTTCACGCGCTTTAATGGTCTTAGAGTTGACATTTCCTGTTTGATCGCCATTTGCAGCTTTTGACAGCAATATCTACTATAGATGACTTGAACTACCCGGAAAAGACAGACACATACTATATTGTTAATGCACCATATGTATTCTCTGCGTGTTGGAAGGTTTGTACCTGTTTTAATGTTTCAAGATTTTGAAGTGCTTCACTTCCCACCTTTAATTTCGATATCATAATGTAAAAAACCAAGGATTAACAACTGAAATCTTTTTTCTTCGGTTATAACTGGAAGGTTGTAAAGCCTCTTTTGCAAGAAAGAACAAGAAAGAAAATCCAAGTGCTGCAAGGCTGTGGAAAGGAGGAATTACTCAAGGTAATGATAAATCTATTATTAATCTTTCATATTTCTCCTATCTAATTTGTCACATGATCAAGGTTGTCAAATAGCGGTGCTATAGCGTAGCGGAATTTGAACAAATCACAATTGTTCTTCAATACGCTATTTAGTACAATGTGTTGTTAAATAGCAGCGCTATAGCACTGTAGCATAGCGGAATTTGATCAAACCGCTACTTTCTATGATCCACGATTGACAACATTGATTAGGATCCCACTCTCACATGGTGCTGATTGGACTTGACATTGAGACTTGAAATGGAATACAACCAAATCAAATTCATTTGATTCTTCCTAAACTTGTTGCAACTTCAAGATCTTTGACATACTCAAAATAGTTCTATTCAAAATATGTTGTCAGGTAATGGACTATGCATCCCTCCCACACTTCTGCAAAAAACAAGATTCCAAGTCATCAAGACACAATGCAGCCGGATCGAATACCGAAAACTGTTTCTCATTCAATCATGTTTTCCATCAACAACTCTATAACTACACAAAACAGCAAGCTAACTTTGCGGAATCAATGTCACCAATGATGAGACAAGGATCTTTCTATGTAGACATACCAGAGCCAGACCCTGATGATGCCAAAATAGCGAAAACCATTGAAGTTGAGTTTCAAAAATTGGAAAATCAGAATAACGGAACCATTGAAGTTGAGTTTCACAAATTGGAAATCCAGAATAATGGATTTGCGAACTCAAGAAATGGTCTTGCAGTTAATGGACATTAGAAAGCTTGTGAAAATTCTGAGCCAGTTTTATTTCTTAATTGCTTTATGCTATATATCTATTTGATATGGAAGGTTATACCTGTTGTTTATAAAGGTTATACCTAGTTATTATAAGATGTAATATTGTAATATTTGCATCAAACTCAGATGCAAATATCTTGAGATCCAAACTTTAATCTAATTTCTCGATAACCACTTTGGATGATGATCATATGATTGTTCAACAAAAGATGGCACCATGTTGTAATTATAAATTGCTATGATATAAATATCTTGATGCATTGTTCTTAAATAGAACTCTATTGTTGCTATTGATTTGGTAATGTCTGATGCTCAACATTTTCATCCTTATGCTCCTTTGATTCGCCGGATCTCTCGGCCCTGCCATTGCGTTAAATTGTTTGTTTTCATCACACTAATCATCAGGGTAACACGTGTGTTGATTGGCTTGCTAAACATGATGTCTTTTTCTAAGGATGTGCTCAAGTCTTTGACCATTGTTCTTCCCAGCTGCATCACAGATGCACCCAGAATTGTTTGTTTGATATTCTAGTTTTTATTTTTCGTGTTGTCCTTTTCCTTTTTCTTCATCATAAACAAATTTCACATAAAACCATGATTGATTGAGCTGTAGTTATCATATAACCCTCATCTTACAAACTTAATTCCTCAAACATCCTTCATTTTTTCTTTTCATAAAAAAAATTAGAATGGAGAAATTACTATTAATTAAAATGACACTAACAATCGTTTTACAATTATCTCAAAAGAAATTTAAACTTCATGTACAAAAGAAAGGGTCCTTTATAACAACTGATGTTTGACAAATTCCACCTACATATTTATAACGATTTGATCAATGAAATGTACTACTATACATATTCTTTTACATGTTCCATCTTTTATATTATCTTATTTACTAAATATTTATATATATTATTTGCCCTGATGAGATCATCAATAGAACCTAAATTTCTCACCCACCACAAGAATGCTTTCACTTTACTCTCTCCCTTTCACACATAGGTCTCGTGAAAGGGTCCAATCTACCAGCCATGAAAGCTTAATATCAACAGAAAAAGAAATACAAATAGATTTTACCAATAGATTTAAATTTTTCTACTGGTTCCATTTACATATAATGCATGTCCCATAATTTGTCACCAAACTATTAACACCATACAATAAAACTTTCCTTCCAGCACACTTCATTAACAAAATCTAATAAAATTCCTCAACTACACACAAATCATCAACATCTTTTCTCTCACATTCACAAGAACTTCACAACAAACTATACAGGATTCTCACCAGGCAAATAAGAAGCAGATCCATCCTCAACAATATTGCTTTTCTTCCTTTGAAAGATACCACTAATGTTAATTTTCTTCGAAACTGAAACTTTCTCTTTATCTAACTTCTTCACTTCCAATGTTGTACGAGGAGGTGGAACATTCTGCTTTTGAATCCTATAATGCTGAGGAGATGATTCTGATGATATCTGTGTTTCAGCCAGTATCCGAGCTGCAGCTTCTGCTGCTTTTTTCTGTTCTCGCTCCCGCCACCTTCGAAGCTCACCCTCAACTGCCCTCTTTGCTGCTTCAGCCATCTCAGCCTTTTTCAAGGCCTCCTGTGTTGCAGTTTTCATATCTGCAATCTCCTTCTGAGTTGCCTCCAACTTTTTCAAAACCTCGTTTTCGCTAGCCTTCACAGCTTCTACCTGTGCTTTGGCAGCATCCACTTTCATGTCCGCTAATTTATCGGATTCCTCGACTTTCCGTTTTAGAGACTCGAACTCCTCCGTCGATATTGTCATTGCAGCACCGGATTCCGACGATGTAGATGCACGTCTTGCACTAGTCCTTTCGGTTAGCACTGTAATCTGCTCGATTGCACTAGCTTCAGCTGCTTTTGCTGCTTCTGCTTCTTCCGATGCTTCTTTCAGTTTTCTCTCTGCTTCTTCCAATGCAAGCTTGGTAGCTTCAGCTTCTTTCTTTAACTCGTCTGTCTTGTTCTTCATATCTTCTGCTTCTCGCCGTGCTTCCTCAGTTTCAGATGTTAACTGACTCAGCGTCAAGATCATTTCCTCAGATGCACCTCTAACCTTAGATTCTTCGGCCGAACAGGCTTCGAGCTCAGACTTACTTTTGCGAAGTTTGACATGCAGATTCCCAACTGTGGATTCCAATTCAGACTCTTTTTCCTTCAATTCAGAATGTTCTTTCTTTACATTCTCTAGTTCCACCTTCAGAGTCTCTACCAAGCTTCTAAGAGTGTTTTCTTCATCTACTACTTTCTGCAGCGATTCTTTCGCACCATCAAGCTCTGAAGTAACAGTTTTCACAGAGTCCAAATCAGACGATCTTTTATTTTCCATTTCTGTATGCAAAGCCGCAATTTCATTCATTGTCTCAGCCAACTGTGCTTCAAGACTTTTTGTGATTTCGGGATTAAATTCCTTATTCAAAGCAAGTAATTTCTTTTTGGATTGTTCAAGGGTAGCTTTGTATGATTGTCTAAGAGCATCTTTTTCAGTTAATACCAATGCTTGCTGTTGCTGCGATTCCACATATGCTAGCTTTGTTTGCTCAATTGACTCCTTTACAGCTGAAATTTCTTTTGACAGTTCAGATACTCTTTCTGTGTTTTCCTTCATTGCATTTTCAGCTTCTTCTGTTCTCTTGACAGCTGACACTCTTGCATCAGAGGATGAATCGTATTCCTGACGAGTTTTCCTCAGATCTTGCTTAGCAGCATCAAGTTCTGTCATGATAGATGCATACCTTTGAACTGCATTTTCTAACTCTTCTTTCCAGGCACCATTTACTCCATCAGACTCACCGTACTTTTGTTTTGCACGACTTTTTGCAGCTTCTGTTGCCTTCACTGCTGACTCCCTAGATTCAGTAATAAGTTTTAGCTTTTGTGTCAAATCATCGACTGTCCTTTGGGCCCTTTCAAGCTCCACAAGAGCTTGAGCCTTAGTGGTTTCAGCATTCTTTACTTGTTCCTTTAACTTGTTCAACTCTTTTTCGGCTACATGAAGTTGCGTCTCCTTGGCCAAAACTCTCTAGTGAAAGAACAAACATGAAAACCACAAAATGAAAAGGAGAAAATACATACAATTGAAAGAAGGAAATAGAACAAAGCAATAAGATTACATAGTTCAGTGGTCAAAAATCAAAACTTAGAAGAGGTCGTATGATCTGAAGTCTGAACAGCTTAGTGTCTGTTTTATTTAATAATTTCAAATAACCTGACATTGTTTTTACTTTATTTTCTATTTTCAAAAATTTGATACATGTTATGGTGAAAACAACATTATACTGTTCTCACCACTTGTACAAATCTTTGATAATGGAAAAAACAAGTGAAAAAAATGTAGCATTTTGTTATTTATTAGTGAAAATGTAGCATTATACCGTAGTTTTACTTAATGTTATTTACATGGAAGATATAAAACATAGTTCTTGAATCGAATGAAACAGGCAAAGTCCCTTCATATCCATGAGATATTCCTACTTAAATGGCAACATCACACCATCTTATAACCAAATACAGATTTAATATCTTTCAACCAAGAACATTGTTGAGACACCCCGTAAATCTTGTTTCTAATTGTCATAGGCAACATGTGCATGCAATTTTGTACAGAGTATAGATAATTTAGGAATATGATTTATCGTCCAAAGTCCACCCCAATTACAACTTCAGATAATCAAAGTCAGAATTATATTGTTTAGATAAAAAAATGCAATAGGCTGAAAGTTCTATTATAAGGCTTAGAGTACTTAAAACCGAAAAGTTATCACTAATAAAGTAAGATCTACAGTAAGATGTATATGAATACAGACATATTGAATATCAAATAGAAGAATAGGTTCAACATTTGAAAAGAAACACAAGGTCTTCTGTTATTTCTATTAAAAAATGGGGTATTTCAACAGGATTTATTATACTAATTATCATAAAAGTAAACTGTAGAGTGTATACCACACAGATACAAGGAAGACATGATGGTGAATATTGAGAATGTTTTCATGCTACCATGCTGAAACATAAAAGAATGTTGACATGGCAGTGAATGGAAAAGGAGAGTAAGAGTTAGAGGAGTGAGAATCTATGTAGAAGGAGAAAGAAGAAAAAGTGAGTTAGGCGATTGCGGTTTTTCGGCCTTCGGCAAAGAAGTTTGCATAACATTGAAGTCTGGTTTATCATGTTTTCTGCCACCGTTGCAGTTTTTCTATGGAAAGCGAAAAGGTGAGATGTAAGGGGTGACTTGTGTGCAGAACAATCTTCTGAAACTGATACTATATCAGTAATCAGAAGATCAAGATAATTCCAGGGAAAATCCATAAAATACTGTCTGCACTTTCTAGTCCTATTATAAGCATAAAGCTAAATATTATATCAAAGTGCCTCCTTGCAATGGGAAGAAACTCAAGAGTCAAGGCAAATATAAGACCTAATTTGGATTATCTTATTTGAGTTTACCCACTAGCATGGAAAAGCATTTGTGAGACTATTAGAGAGAGCTTATGGAAACAGCTTATGGCGTGTCCATAACTTGTTTTCAGCTTGTTTCCATAAGTTCTCCATGAGAGCTTGTGAAAACAGTTTATAGTTTATATGAAGACAGTTTGACTTTATTTTATCCTCTGCTATAGAAATATCTTATACATAAGCATATTTATATGATAAACATTTATGCTATAAGCTCTTAATTAAGTTGCTTATCCAAACATATCCTAAAATTTACAGGATACACTGCACCTTCCGTTGTTGTTTTTAGTTATACAACACCACAAAGGATTTCTACCTGAGAAAACATACTAATACAAAACAATCAATTACCTCAGCAGAATAAGCTTTTGGCTTCTTATGGATAGGTCTTTCCCCAGAGAAAGCACCTTCACCAAATAGAGACACAGCATCTTTAACAGACTGAAAAGGTGGGCTGGTGTCAATCTCTCCAACCTCTGGTTTTAGACTGGGAGACGGAGAGCCAGTAGCAGTTTGCCGGATTTTTGCGACCATTGTATCTTAGATCTAAATATTATGCACTCCAAACCAAAACCAGCCTGTAATAAACATATTAGAAGAAAGAAATTAAACTAAAAGTATTATCATCATAAACTAGTAATAAACTACACATATATAAGTTAAAACAATCCCAAATTCCAGAAATATATCTTGAAACATAAAGTAAGATCACAACAAATAATCTTTTAAATAGGAATTTGGCACAAAAATGATGTGCATTGTCAATACTCAAAGTCAAGATAGACATGATTGGATTTGGAAGACCATACAATCAGTAATACTACTGACTCTTAGGTTCACTGAAAAGATTGAAACAGTAAGATTCTCTTTCTTATTAAGTACTTAATTAACCTATCAATAGCTTCTTTTATATTAATTAAATTCTCACAATCTCTATGATTCCACAATCTTCCACCAATTAAGACCCTTTAAAAACCACACAATAATACACAGTTACACACAATGCATAAATCCAACTAATAATGCTTGTTAAACATAAAAACAGTTCTTCACAATTGCAAAACCCAATACATTAGAATTTTCAGGAGCTTTCAGCTGTGAAAATAGGCTCAAAAACCCAAAAAATGTAAACATTGTTACATTCAATTCAAAATTAGTATGTAAAAATATCATAAAAATTCAACTCAATATTTTAACCAAAGATTTTTTCAGTTTGAACCATCACCTTCAGAGTGAAAAGAACACCAAACAATTAAAATATAAATATTCAAAAAATATTAAATAGAAAATCTTCAGAAACACATAAAAAGTCAAGGGTCAAAATCAAAACATCAAAATGAAGAACACTGCAAATTGAAAACCAAAAAAACCAACTATGTTCAAAACGACAAAAAACAACATCAAACACCGCAAACAAAACATGAAAATGAAACCACAAAACAAAACAAAGGAACCATGATAAAGTAAGTTAGCTCAGAAAATCCACACAACAAAAACCCATCATGAAAACACAAAATAATCCACAACCCAGATTTTGAAAACCAATAAAGCTTCCATCTTTAACTGAATCAGCAACAAAAATCATACAAAAAAAATTTACCTTACAAAGGTGATTCTTCAAAACTCTTCAGGTTTGAAAATAACTTGTTATGAATCTCATGAGAGAGAGAGAGAGAGAGAGAGAGAGATGGTTTTGGAGAGAGAAAGTGAAAGAGATGTGTTTGAAAATGGAAAAGCTGGTGAAGACAAAAAAATTTGCATCAGCAGTATAGTAACAAGACGAAGAGATATGAGAGTGAGTAATCAGGTGCATCTCTTCCTATATTAAAATCTGTGTTCCTGCTTTAAGGATTGTTTCTTTGTATTGGACTTTGTAAACTTTGGTGACTTTCTTTTTGTGAAAAGACTTTTCTGTCCCTAGGATACAATGCTTGTGTAAGAAAAGAAAGGGCGAATTTAGTTATTTTAGTATCCGAATGTGTGAGACAATGTTATTATAGTCTTTATATTAAAATGACAAATACATCTACAAGACTTTTATGTCCTTAAGACGCTATGTTTGTGCAATAATAGGATTGGATCATCACAATTTCAGTACTTGAACGTGTAACACGTTGTAGTTATAATCTCCCTATAAAAACGATATTCTTCAACCGTATCTTAGAAATTTACCAACTAAATTGATGAATGAAAAACATATCGAAGACCAAAGTGATGAACAAACAACACATTTGAAGATTAAAATAGCTAACTTAAAAAAACACTTGAAAATGTTAACATAAATGTTGGTTCAGTCGATAAAAAACTGATTTACACATTACATGAGTGTGAGTTTCAACTTTCGTTGTAGACCTGAAATCTTTGATAAACCCCTAAAATCTAAATCATCTAAAAAAATTGTATCAAAAATAAAAACTTGAAAATGTATTTGCAATTTTGATTTTTGTTCCTAGATTATACAATGACAATTGACAAGGTCTAACTTATTCAATAACCAAACTATTTAGTTTAGCCGTAAGAATAGTGAAGAGGGGAATGGAGCGTGAGAAAAGGGGTAGGACACATGTGAGTGTTTGCCACATCCTAGGGGTGACTATGACCAATTGACCATAAATAGTTGAAATTGAAAGATGTTGAGAGAAAAAGATGTTAAGACACCAAAAAGGCAAGTCCTTTTTTAGTTCCCTTATTTCTTCATATTTGTCTCCAATAATTGCCTAAATAATTTCAAAAGTATGACAAAAATTAAATAAAGCTAGAAGCTCTCACTCATACGCCTTTGCTTTTAAAATCCACTCATATATGATGATTGTTTATTTTGATTAAATGACAATAGATTAGTTGGCTTTTGGTAATTGATCAAAATCAATCATGGAGAGTTTTAAAATTAGTAAATATGTTACATATTATAAATTTATAACTAACAAAGTTTTTACTTCATTATGGAGTTTTTTGTTGGTTTTTTTTGTAGGCATTGGCTGGTGTACAATTACCATGACAAACAAAGTTATGAGCGATTATGAAGGGTATAGAATTAGTAGAGGTTTCAAACGTATTGATATTGAAAATGATTTTCAAAATGTTGTCACATTAATTTCTTCAAGGTGTTCATCTAAACATCTATGTTTTTTTATTAGTGATTTTCAAAATGTTGTCACTTTAATTTCTTCAAGATGCTTGTCTAGACATTTTTGTTTTTTTATTAGTGATTAGTCACTTTAATTTCTTCAAGGTGTTCGTCTAGATATCCTTATTTCTTATTAGTTTTGAAAATGAACGAAAGTAGTAATAAGTTGAAGCAATTCTCTATTTGTTACTTTCATTGTAAAGCTAACTAGATCACGGGTTCTTTTACAAGATTTGATTAATATCTTAATATTAGTAGTTTTATGTTATCTCTGATTTTGTTTCTTTTGTTTTGTTAGCTGATAGAAAATGTTATTGTATTTCCTAGAAGCTTTTAGTCTCTCTTTTTTTTGTTGGTTGATTTCCATATCTTCACACAACCGTAAGGCAGCAGGTGTGAGATTTTTTTTCCACATAAATATTATTCGAGATTTCTAACCCACCTTTGATACAATAACATTCATATTTTTATTTAATATGTAACTTCTAACTCACATTTGACACACCAATAATCACTACAAGAAATTAGTTATTTGACAAAGGCGAAATTCATGGGATATAAACATTTGTCAAATTTTTGTAAGGACACGATATCTCGCAAAGAAGGTCATCACAAATGTTTTGCGAGGGTTTAAACCCCTGTCAAATTTGTGAGGGGCTCAACCATGTCAATTTGCGAGGGGTTGCTCCATTCAAAGGCCCTGTCAAATTATTGCAGTTAAGTGACACGTTTTCTATTGATTTGACAAGGTATCAGTCTAACTTTAGAGTTTTGGGAGGGGTTGCTCATGCTAAAGGTCATGTTAAACGCAAATTAATACTTTATTTTTTAAAAAACAATTTATTTAAAATTCGAATTAAATGTTTAATATCATTTTATTTAACTTATTTTAAATTAAGATTTAACTAATTTAAAAAACACTTTAATAAAAATAGTTTAAGAAATACAGTTTTATCAATATACATTCATTTTTAACTCCGTCCGTTTTGAAAGGAAAAAATGTTTTATGCAAACATATTTTTCACATAAAAAAGCCATTATTCTACAATAATATTTTCATAAATTAGAAAATAGATTTGATGAGTTTGGGCAGAAAGAGGGAAAAAGATATTGTTGAAAGAAAGAAAAAACACAACATGAGTAATGAGAAAACAAGTTTATAAGCCTACCTTATGAAGACATTTTTGCCACGATGCAACTTCACAACCAATGTTAATGGTGAATTGCATGTTGTTACACATGGGTTGTTTCTAATATGGAATCATGGTTAAAGGAAAAACATTTTCGAATTTGAATTTCAAACAGTCTTGTTGATGATAACCATTCCTATGCTCTAATAGTTAATTACATTATAGTTCTCCATATTCACTCTTAGTAAAAAGGCTGGTGAAATTTAATTTATAATTATTATTTTATTTAGTATTTATAATTTTATGTAAAAATGCTTGTGGAATATATGACATGCTTACGCCATTGGAGTTCAACGTAAGTGGTTGTTACGCATGATCGGTAAATTTTAAATGATAAAAAAAATGAAAAACTTCTCTTGTGTTGAATAAAAAATATGTAATACTTACACATGTTTGTTTAATATATTTTACAAGTATATACTCCCTTTGGCCAAAACGATTTTGTGGCCTTGAAAACCTAAACCAATAAATTCAATTTAATTTCTACCTGGTATATATATGTGAATCAGATTGATACTTTATACTATGTTATCCGCAAAGACAATAATGTAATCTCAGATAGATAATCTATTAGTTGGGAAGATATAGTGTAGGACCATTATGAATAATATTTTGAAAGTAGACAAAATGAATGAGCACTGTCCAGTTGGTGTGAACTATACTGGGACTTCTTTATCTTTAAATCTTAATAAAAATGTTATAAAATTATTGTATATTCACTTTGATTTTGAGGCATTTTTAGGGCGGAAAGTTAGAATATTAAGCGTGTATGTACAATCGATACATCGCTTTCTAATATTTGAGAGTGCTATAGTGGGTCTTCATTGACCTACACATGATTTTTGTAGAGGACACTCGACCCTATATTAGTATAGTTTATTGCTTCAAAATTATTGTATTTTTTCAATATCTTGTTTTAGAGATGTGAGATGAATATCCTCAGACGTTGGGTATATACCGTACGTACACTTTCTAATATTAGTTTTTTGTATTTTACTTTACTATGTTACATACAAAATATTCACATTTGTATTTATTGTCAATGTAAAGTTATTTTATACATGTATGATGTATCTAATGATAAGTTGATGATTTTTTTCTAATATAACACCCAAAAAATTTCTAGTTACACCCAAATCAATTAAAAGTTTACCAAAACTACCCTTTTTTATATAATTTTTTTTTTGTCTTCAATTGCCAAAGCCACACACCTTTCATTCCCTCACACTGGTTGAGTTTTCCACAAACGATTTCAGATATTGTTCAAAACAAATATCCAAATCTAAATTAAATTAATTTTTTTTTTCTTTCTTTCAATTGAATCAAATTCCAATTGCTCTTCATATTTCTAATTCAAAACTTTTCGATCGTCCTACTTGTGAATATTATTTGATGGTTATAGCTCTCCTCGTCAAGATGCCAACAATATTATTGTGGTTGGTCCATGATCAACATCAAATTGCAAAGATCAAACCCAAAATTACCACAAAAAAGTAAATTAAGGTTTTATGCTAATGGAGTTTCTTACATTTGAAATAAGACAAAAATTGCTTCAAAATTGGAGATAATATAACATTGATTAGGATATGAGAAGATGAAAAGAGGAGAGGAGAAGAGAATATGAGGTGGATGATGTGAAGAGGAAGAGAAAATAGGTCAAGGGTATTATTTTATAGGCTTAAATGCACTTTTGATCCCCCTACTTTAATATAATTGAAATTTTGGTCCCCCATTTTTAAATCCACCATTTTGATCCCTCTATTTTACATTTTTTTTGGGTTTTTTCTTGTCCCCCATAAGTTTTGATGATTTGTCACTCTTATTAATTTTTTTTGAAGAACTTATCACTCTTCTTAATGATGTCGCATATGTGTATTGGTTTTCTTATTTTCCACATCAGCAATAATTAGAATTTTAACTAAATTCTAAGTTCAAAATTTTAAATTTAATTAAAAATAAAAAATTTAGGAGTCAGATTCACTCTTCACCATCATCACATTTTCATCTTTCTTCAATTCCAGATCTTCCACCACCAAGAAGGAAAAACCCATAAAATGTGACAACAACAGTGGAGAAATCCACCTACTCTCCCTTCACTAATGTTTACTGCTTTGCTTCAACTTCCTTAATTGTTTACTACTTTGCTTCAATCTCAGTTTTGCATCATTAGGAAATTTTGACCATACCGATAACTCCGAACTCTTTAAGTTTTGGGTTTAAATGTGTATTTGTTAATTTCTGGAAAATGATGATAATTTTTTTTTTGAACAAATCAAAATGAGATTGAAATTAATAAAGGTGAATCACCCCACACAAGACGTGAAAGGGAAGAAAACACCAACCAATATTTACAATGTCAGGATGTTACTGCGATATCACCAAAATAAAGTAAAACAGACGAACTAAGTTACATAAGAATGCCCATACAAGGAAGCGGATGTTTCCACCAATCATGTAAACTGTAACTGAAGGAAACCTGCTTTGATTTTAACCATAAAAACAAATAAAGCTTAACCTTTTCGATAAGCGTATAAGGGGTAGCAATCGTATGTTGGAAGACACGATTGTTCCTCTCCTTCCAGATAACCCAAACGGCAGCACACCAAATAATTTTTAGATATAGGTAAGAGGTCCTTGGCATGCCTGCCATTTTTGTAAATTGTTGGAAGTGATTTCGATGGTTACTTGGAGAAACATCATAAATACCAAGCCACAACCGCACATCCATCCACAACCTGCTGGAAAAATCACAGTTGAAGAATAGATGCACAGCTGTTTCAGACACATCACACCTTGTTGCACATGTCGCTGCATTAGCCTGAATAACACCTCGTCGTAACAAATTATCTCTAGTCGGAAGTCTGTTACGAAGGAGTCTCCACACCATCAAAGAAACCTTTGTAGGAATATGCTTGAGCCACACATCATCCACACGATCCCTACCTAGAGTGATGTCGTAAAGGGTTAAGTAACGGTAAGATACCCGCACTGAATAACCCCGTGATGGATCTAATAACCACTTCCAAGCATCATGAGTATTAACCTGCAAAACAATGTTATGTAACAAAGCATAGCACTCCCTCAAACTCTCCTCCTCCCAAGCTAACAAACAGCGTCTCCACACCCACGCCAAACCCTCCTCCTCCCACCCTAACCTCGACATCTCCTCCACCGTCCTCTCCTTACTCTCGGCTAAATCAAACAATCTTGGGAATTTAAATCTTAAAGGAACATCCCCAATCCAATTGT
>Ga0315914_1000197_pt1 | contig 62846 bp, 16 predicted proteins | sample MpolenodulesMG_FD_203920 | JGI IMG/M metagenome (GOLD analysis project Ga0315914, IMG submission 203920) | Medicago polymorpha root nodule microbial communities from Los Angeles, California, United States - elongated nodules | ecosystem: Host-associated > Plants > Roots > Nodule | place: USA...
CAAAAGAGCAAAATAATTATAATAAATATGTTTTTATAGAGTAATAATATATTAAAATAGGTTAGTGCTTATAGAAATAAGATTAAAAAATTTAATAAAGTATATTTCAAAAAGCGGGTGCGGGGTGAGGGTGGGTGCAGGACGGGTGTAAGCATCCCCCACCCCGGCCCCGCCCCCGTACTTAAAATCTAAATTTCCCCCACACCCGCACCTAATTAAATCGGTTTTTTTCCGTTAAATTCAAGCAGGGGCGGCCGGGTTCGATAGGGACATGTTTTGTTGTCATGTCTACTCACGAGGACAAAATGTTTACTTAAACGTAAAACTAAACAAGTCATAAGTCTTTCTCACTTGAAAAATAAAAGTACATTACGAAATAAGGTAATTTCTAATTAGGCTGACCTAAAGTAAAGTCACTATGACAATCGTCCTAGATCTCAACAAATATATATTGTTTAGTTGTTATAGAACTAAAGTTGGCGACTTTTTAATTTTTCACTTTTGATTTTTGCTAGCTTGCAATTCATATCAAAGGGAAGGAGGTAGGCCATCCACATCTCCTTTGCATAGTATCTATTTCATTCCCACAAAATGGTTAATGTTGCAAATCACTTTTGTATTAGTTACATTAAGAATGATGAGATAATAATGCAGGAGTATTAATCCAACATTGCTATTTGTGTTTTTTTTAAGAAAACTTTAATATTTATGCTTATCCTTACCAGTTTCCTTTTTTTTTTTTTAAGACAAATGCAATATACTGAAGGAAAAAAAAACGAGTCCCAGTCAAGCACAAGACATGTCTAAAAGAAAAACAAGGTCACAATACACCAAGTCTAAAAATAAAATAAAAAAATCAAACGCCACATTACATGGTGAAATAACCAATACAAATCGAATTATTATTCCACTAAGAATAGAGATCATTAAAAGATAGTGGTTTTTGGGATTTCAGCCACCATCGACAAGTTTGACGTGATCTCTATTCTTAAAGAAGTCAACCAAATCACTTAAAAGCAATAACTTATGATACAACGAGGATTGCTCCGGGGAAGAGGATCAATGGGAGTTTTGTTACGAAGTCTAAGTTGGAGCGGCGTGACTCCAAAAATGACGGCACCAAACATCGGAAAAAGGAAGTACGTGGAGAATATTTAAATTGTGATCGGTGCTTAACTCACGAGAAAGATAAAGAAGTGAGAGAAAATAAAAACAAAACAAAACTACATTCTTACCCCCAATTTATTTATTTATAATTTAAAAACAATGGTATTTTTGTCCAACTCAAAAAGGTGCACCTTACTAATACGCATCTTCATAAAAATGAGTAGGTGTGCATTAGCAAAACACACATATATAAGCTATAAAAAAAAATCTTACAATGACGGTGCATGAAAATTATGGCAACGAAAAAGTAGAATACGTTCAATATATAAATTTCAAATGAAAGAGCCAAACTTGGCCTCTTTCTGCTTATACCTTCCACGATTGACGCCATGTGTTTGTGAGTTCATTGTTTAAATCCAAATCACTATGTTACATATTTTTTGTTATATATTCTCATGCCATTTTTTAGAAGCACATGCATGATTTCATTCACGACAACGACGCGAACAATAATATATACGTGTCCGGTATGTAATTTGTTTATGCAATGTTGAACTTAAGATTGCTTAATTAAGATGATTTTGTGGTGGTGATCATTGTCTCAGTGGAGCATTTTGAAGTAAATGGTGCATAATGCGTATAGTTAGTTGCCAGTTTTCGGTTCTCCTCGAGTGAGAAGATGCACTATCAAGTATTTTTTTTATTTAACAAGTTAAAATGAAATATATTAACAAAAAGCTTTGATCCCTAGCACAAGGAGTGCCAAAGGAAACAAAGCAAGATCACAACAGAGTTCCGATCAAAACATAGAAGACAACAAGGAAAATTACACATCAGCCAATCCCTAAACAAGCAAGGGGACGTTGCCATCACATATGATAACCAAATGGAAAGCACACATTTTTTGCTTTCAACCATTTAAGAGATGTAATCTTAACCTTCTCAAGTAATTGCATAATTGTTCTTGTTGTGTTGGCAAACAGTCTTTGGTTTCTTTCATTGCAAAGAACCCAAATACCACAAAGCTAGGGAGCATCTGAAACGACGTCGTCGTTATGCATCTCCTGCCGCATGAGTATTTGATACACACCACGAACGGTGGTACCATCACCAATATTAGGCCGCCAAAGCCAGACATCTGATACAGTATCCTGCAAAGTAACGTTAGTAAGCAAATTCCTAATCTCCACTACCAACTCCTCCTCCCAAGCTAACAAACGGCGTCTCCACCTCCAAGCCTCCCCATCTTCCCCCCAACTTAAAGTGTACATCTCTCCCACCGACAAGTCCTTATGAATCGATAAGTCAAAAAGTGTCATAAATCCCTCCATGAACGACTATTGATTACATTTGTGATTTCAAAATGTAATAAAAAACATGTGGTTTACAATCTTAAAAATGTCCCTTCAAAAAATAAAATCTTAAAAATATAATTTAAAAAAAGGACACTTATACATGGACCACATGTGGCAAAAATAGTAAAACTCATCTAAACAGAAGGTGATGGTGTGATGTGAAATGACTAAAATACTCTTATCACATAAGAATGTACATGAATGGTACATAAAAAAGATGTCAACCTGTCATTTTCTTAAAATAAATAAGCAATTTGATCCTTAAAAATATGATTGAGGATCATAATATAACTTACAAATTAACTCATATAACTTAAAAATTGTAGCATGAGAACCGAAATTATATTTCGGTTGACATATTAACTGAATATGTGACACTACAAATTTACTCTCACATTGATAATAGTTTTAATTTATATTTATTATTATAATTGTTTTACAATATAAAAAGTTTTCACTCAAACCAATTAAATATATTTATCATATATTAAAATTTTAGTTTCATAAACAACTTTATCATCTATTTTGTCCAAAATCTCTCCAAAAAAATTTATTTTGTCCAAAAACAAGTCTCTTTACATTAGTGAAGGTTGACTTGGTAGTTACAACACTTAAATAAGGACAAGATATAATTTGTAAAATACTATAAATGAGAAAGTGATGTTCTCATTCTTATATTGACCTTGAATGTAGGTAGCATCCAGTTCTATCTTCACAGATGTAGTGGTCCACTATAGTACCCTTCAATGGGTTAATTATGCTTAGATTGTTGTTCTCACTAAATATTTCAATATATTAATAATGGTTAGAAAATGGTGTTTGACTCCTTTACCGTGATTGTTGTTTGCATCAATTAGGTTTTACACATTGCATAGGCATTAGAATTCTCAAGAAAATTGACTTTTTATACCTAATAATAACCAGCACAACACATACTTGTTGAATGATGGGTTCTGCTTTGGGACGTGTCAAAACTAATTCTAGAAGTATATAATTGATTTTGATATGTTTAATAGGTTTTCTCGAATAGCCTTAGTATGTATTTTTGGAATGATTTTAAACCCTTATCTTTCTAATGTCTTAAGATAGGGTGTTTTCTTCGTTGGTGAATACCCCTTACACTTTTCCCAACTTGCGGAGGAAGTACACTTCATACTTCTTTCTTTTCCATTAATAAATTTGGCCGCAAAAATAATATTTGAATGTAAAGAATTAATCAAGTTTATAAATAAATAGATAAAAATTAATCAAGGCTTTAAAATTATAGCCTTAATATTCTTTTATAGTTACAAAATTGGTATTGTTTACTAAAACATACAATAGAATGGAATGGTGTCCTGTAAGTGCAACTCGGTTGGTAGCATTATGAACATTGGTATGAATGGGTCAGGAATCGAACCTTTAGTTTCTCATTTCTTCACACTTATAATGTGTGAGTCTAACCATTAGACTATTTTGCAAAAATAATAATAGAATACAAACAAAAAAAAAACTGTTAATTAGAAGGAGGAGTGGTGATTAAAAGGAATGATGGTGAAGAAGAAAATGCGAACGGGTGTGATGTAGTTGTGATACTTATGATTATCGACTATTAGAGTTTAGAAAACTTCAACGAAGGTGACACTGATGATGAAATAGTAAACTATTAGAATGTAGGTTTTTTAATGGATCCCTAATTTCTTTCGTCTATGTTGAGCCTCCAACTTTAGACTTATTTTCTAACCCTAGGCGATTGTTTCTTCGCGCTATCTTAGATATGGATTTGCCTCTTACTTTGTGTTGATATTTTTGTAGACAAGATTTTCATTTTTTTTTTTGAAGAATAAAAAATTGAATATATTAACAACAATAGTGGAACCTCTTTAATACAAGGTGTACTAAAAAGATCACTCCAAGAAACAATCAGTCAATCATGTAATTACAGTAGTAACGGTCAGCCGATACCCAAACATAACAAAGAGTCCGACCACCATCACTGAAAACTTATAATTATTGATATATTTTACGCACCAAAGTTTATTTTGGAGTGTCGCAAATGGAGCTCTATCAAGGGAATGCCGATAGTGGGTCAACCATATAAAGGAATATTGGGCTTAGCAAACCCAACACTATTCAATATTCAATAATATTCTTTTATAAATTAACATGATATGAATAAACTCTCTAAATAAACCCCTCAAAAAAATCTCTAAATAAATTTTCCTTTGAAAAACATAATAAATTGGTTAATATTTTAATTTATGAATTTTATTCATACCGTAGAAAATAAAATCTAATATGAAAATTTAAGAAATTTGAATTTTATTGTAAAAGTTATGTATTAAATATTTCACTAATATGTATTAATTTTGTAATAAAAATAGAGCTTTTATAGAAGAAAAAAATCAAACAACTTTCACCTTTTTAAGGCAAAAAATAATTATTTTTTTAAATACAATTATATACCCAAAAATTATAGCTTGATTTTTCAATCTCTTAATTTTATATTTACTTTAAAAAAAATTGGACCAAATTGTAGAAGCCGTTCAACTTTCTCCATGAAATTAACATAATTCTAATGTAATTTTTTAAATTAATTATTCTATTTAATTATATTAATTTGTATGAAACAATTTTAGACACTAAGTTGGTGAGAACAAATATATTTGGTGCAGAGGAGTTAGGAGTGTAAACGGTTCGGACAAAACCGGCAAAATCGAAAATTCAAGCTGAACCAAACAAAAAAAAGTATTTGACCATGTTTGGTTTGGTTTGGTTCAAAACCGAGCCAAACCAACCTAAATTGATCTAGTTTGGTTCAGTTCTCAATTTTTCATTTTGAGATCCAAAGAACCGATAAACCGAATTGATGATAACCACATTCTTCATTTTACTAATATCATCCCTCTTCGTCCAAATTTACGTGTAGGCCTAAAATTAAAGTCCAACATAAAATAATTCTTAGTCCATTTACTTTCTCCAATCATCATTTCATCATTCAAACTCTATTTTACTTCTACTAAAAAAGAGAAACCCTAACCGCCACCTACCCCCAACCCATTGTTCCAAACTACTGTTGAGATTGTCAATCTCTTGGTTAGTTTTTTCATGTTTATGCCTTGAAACTTTTGGAAAGTATCGTATTATGTCTTGATTTATACTGATTACATGCCTTAATTTTATGCTTGTTTTTTGTTTTTAAATAAACCGATCAATCGAACAGAAGCAAACGATTTAGTTTGGTTTGCTTTCGTTTTAAAAAACAGTGAAAACTGAAGAAAACCGAACTGTTATATCCCTAAAAAGAGTGGTAGAGTGAGTTCGAACATGCATTCTAACACGTTGAATATTCTTAAAAGTCTTTTAACAAATATCGGTGAATCACTCGTCAAGAAGAGTCGGCAATTGCCATGTGCTAATGATTATATAATTTATTTATCAATACATTGTGAACATTTTAGATGGATAAGCTATTAAGCCACACACAATGTTTTGAGGATACGAGAAGGCTTTTAGTTGGATCCACGATGTTTAGATATGACTTTGTATTGATTCAATTATTTTCCAAATATGATTAATGCACGTAGAAGGATTCAATAATTGAAGTTTATAGATAGATATTTGCATTGCATTGCATTGTTTACGTTTCTAAGGAAGCAAAGCAATGATACTCTGGTGCTCCCTAGCTACCCAATCATGCACGATTTCTAACATGAATTAGCTAAGATTCTCAAATTCTATATTATCAAACATACATAGAAAATGCATGGGTGACTACTTTATAACTTTTAAATTCAATTGTTTATTTAAGTATAGACAAAAGGATAAAGTTTTAAATGAAAGTGTCAGAAAATTTTCTTAAAAAAATTTAATGATTTAAAAATTAGTTGATTTTTGTCATCAAGTAATTTTGTATTCACTTAAGCATATTCGTTCTCTCTATTCCAAATCATTGCACCGAGCACTTATCATCATTTAGAAGTCATAATATATAAAGTTTCATTAAAATTGACTTCAAAATTCAGCTAAGCTATCATATAAAAAAAATCAACTAAGCCATGTTAAGGGAAAGTGTTGGCTCACAACTAATGAACAACTACTACCTCACTTTTATATTATAGCCCTTTAAGTTTTAGCACATAAATTAAGAAATCAATGAACATCAAAGATTTTAATCAAAACAATATGATATATTTTTCTAAATTACTTTGTGCTTTTTTAAATGAATAAAAAAATTAAAAAGGGAATATTAAAATATGATTGTGAATATAAAAGAAAAAAGTTTGATATTCCGTAAATATTATATAACAACATATATAAAATGAGATTAATTTATATTACTAAAACGACTTAAAATATGAAAAATTGTGAGTATATAAACAATTCAATATGGATTTTCCTCTCAAAAAAATTCAATATGGATTTTTGAACAAATAAACAATTCAATATGACTCCAACTTACATGTGATGTTGGATCAACCAACTGCAGTACCCTTGACGGACTGACACCTGCAATCAATGCATGTCCTTTAAAAAATATTACCACTAGTTTCGTCCAAAAAATAAAACAATACCACTAATGTATTTTCCTTTAAATAAAAAACACATTAGTTATGGAGAAACACTTCGTTATTATATGTCAAATACTAAAGAATCATTTATTTATGGGGTGTATTGACTTGAGATTTAAACTAATTTAAAAAAAAATTATGATAATTTTTGGGGTATTAGGAAAATTATATTTTTGGTGTTTTGTTAAAAAATACTTCCTCCCAAATGGGATATAAGAAAAATAGTCGTTAAAAATTTAGTCCCTATAGAGGAGGGTTGGGGAATAAGAGGGTGGGAGCTTTTAATTTATCCTTAATGGATAAATGGTGTTGGAGGATGCTAGTTGGTAAGGAGGGACTGTGGTACCGTGTTTTGAAAGCTTGTTACGGCAAGGAGGGGGGTCGGTTGAAAGAGGGAGGTAGCCATTGTTCGGCTTGGTGGCGGTCCTTGAGTAGGATTCATGAAGGGGTTGGTGAGGGAGTAGGCAGTTGGTTTGATAATAACACTCGTAGGGTAGTTGGTAATGGAAGGGGAACTTTATTCTGGCATGACATTTGGGTTGGGGAAATTCCGCTGAAACTTAAATTTCCCCGCCTATTTGATTTGTCCGTCGATAAGGAGTGCTCGGTGGAGAAGATGAGGAGGGGTTTAGGGGCAGCTGATGGGTGGGAGAGGTTGTGGCATCGACGTTTGTTGGCATGGGAGGAGGAGAGTGTGAGGGAGTGTTATGTGTTACTTCATAACATTGTTTTGCAGGAAAATGTCGAAGATACTTGGAGGTGGTTGTTAGATCCAATTCATGGATATTCGGTTCGGGGGGCTTATTGCTTTCTTACTACCTCAATTGAGTTGGTGGATAGGTCCCAAGTTGTTAACATTTGGCATAAGCATATCCCTTCTAAGGTGTCTTTGTTCGTGTGGCGCCTACTTCGGAACAGACTTCCAACCAAGGATAATTTGGTGCGGCTGAGTGTCCTTTCTCGCGAAGATGCGGTGTGCGTGTCTGGATGTGGGAGTCAAGAAACAACAACGCATCTCTTTCTGGGCTGTGACGTTTTCGGGTCCCTCTGGTCTCATGTTTGGCTCTGGCTGGGTATCTCTTCGGTTTCGTCTGGTGATCTTCATCAACACTTCACCCAATTTATTTCTATGGCGGGTTTGCCTAGATTCACACATATGTTTTTCAGGATCATTTGGTTTACCTCTGTTTGGGTTCTTTGGAAAGAAAGGAATGATCGTGTGTTAAAAAACATGGCATCTACATCTTCCACCCTCATTGAAAAGGTTAAACTGACATCTTTTTTATGGTTGAAATCGAAACATGCAACATTTACTTACAGCTATCATGACTGGTGGAAGAAACCGCTCCTTTGTATGAACGTCCACTTGTAATCATTTTTATCTGTTTTGATATTTTGGTGGTGCTTTGCTCTGGTTAGCACCTAGTTTTTGTAAATGCTCTTGTGTGGTTTCCCCTGTGCGGGGTAAATCACAGTTGTTTATATATATCATTTTAGTTTGTTCAAAAAAAAAAATTTAGTCCCTATAGATCAACTTTTCAATCACTGATTATACTTATATTCATTTTGTTGGTTGTTTTAAATAAATGTTTAGCATTAAAAAGTTTTTCTCCGATGTTATATCTAAATTTGATTAAATATTTCGAGTCAACTAATTGTATCTCTAAAGTAACATGTTAACTAGAGAAATGACGATAGAACGATCATTTAATTCTTTGCTCGAAAATCAATATTTGAAGCATATGTGTCCTATTATCAGTACAAGAATTTGAAAAAACTTCTTCAAGGACTAGTCAACTCGAAGAGAAATGTTTGCAAAATTATTCAAAGATACAAATAATAGAAACTCTTGCAAAGGAGTTCATTTTAGTTTTGTAAATTACCCTACAAGATTACACATCTACCGACATAGGATAAAACATCTTAATGGTCGTTGAGTAAAAGATATATGTAACTGAACTTTATTCCATGTAATACCACTTTCTTTATCTTTCTTTCTTGATTTGTGTACTTTTATATGTTTGCATTTTCTTTTTCTTATCTTTTTTACTTCGTTTATTAACAATTATGTGTTTCTTATGTCATAAACTAAGATTTGTAACCTTAAATTTGTCAATTAAGAACCCCATTATAGATCTAAATTTAGTCTCATATAGATCTTCGAGTTCATTTGTTGAAAGGATATATTTTTTTCATCAACAAATTGACACGTCAAGTGGTACATGAGTCTAAGATAGTTAGTGTCAAGTTTCTAAGTTGTTTAAGAAAACATATCAATAAAAAAAATGGTTGAAGAAGAAATACCAACCAAAATAATAATGACGAAAATAACAATTCGAATGAAGATGACATTAGGTAAATATATCTCAAAATGTTGATTCACTTCCCTAGGGTGAATTACCTTCGAACCTTGTCATCAGTCAGATTAGTAATGATTCAGTGGTAAGTGCATTAATTTGAAAGACAAATGTTACTATATATATCCTTATGAAATACCATCAGGTTACGTCCCTCCTATGTTACTAACGGTGCCTTGCTGTCTTTCGACAATAAGTGGAAAATGTAATATATGTTTTATAGAAATTGAAAGAATTTGGAAGGTGTAAAATAAGTTTGTTTGTTTGTTTTACTTGGGAAATTTGCCTTGGTAATTGATTGAAATTGTCCTTGATAATTGATTGAAATTGTAGATGATAGGTTCATTAAGTTAAAATCTTCTTCGTTTATCAAAGGAAATGAAACACTCAGTTACTACGGTTTGTGTGTATAAATCACATGAATGCTTAGTTCATGTTATATATTTTAGAAATATGTTCTATTACACACACAAAACTATAGTAATGGAAATTTTCATTTCTTTTGAGAAATGAAGGATCCTTATATGGTAGTGGTTATTAGTTACTACATAATTGTCGAAAATTGAACTTTTTTATTGATGTGTGAATTGCAGTCGGGTGTAAAGGTTTTTTCACAAGCTGGTTTTGATTATTTTTAAGGTTAGGATAGTCTATCTAGTTGATAGATAATATATTTGGAGCTTTATTCTTGTGTTTAAGTTGTTACAGTCATGTTTTTTCTTATGAAATTATATGACTTGAATTTCAATTATAATATTTAGTTAATATTTTCTGCTCCCTCAATATTTTGGGCAAGATCCACCACCAACAATAGGTACTACAAATGACAAAAAGTAGAGCATCTAATAGGGAACAAGAATGCTTAGAAATACTTTAAGGTTAAAAGGAAAATGTCTATAACACTCCACTAAGTAACAAACATCATTTTACTAGCTTCATTCATACAACTAATTAAGTGTTAAATATGTTTTTAGTCCTTACAAAATTACAAGTTTTTAAGTTTAGTTCTTACAAAAAATTTATACACTTTTAGTCCATATTTGCATTCTATAGAGACTATTTTGGAGGACTAAACTTATTCATTTTTTGTAAAAAGTTTTTAAAATAGAAATTATTCTTACAAACTATAATATTATGGAAGACTAAAATTACCTTTAAAATTTTATAGGGACTAAACTTGAAAACTCGTGATTTTGTAGGGGTTAAAAACATATTTAACCCATTAATTTTGATTTTGTAGGGGGTAAAAACATATTTAACCCATTAATTTTTTCCCATAAAATATTTAACCCATTAATTAATAATCAGGTTGTATTTATTCCTAGGTATGGAAATGGGTTAGGCCGGGCCGGACTTTGTAAGGCCAAAGCCTGACCTACTTTAAATTTTTTAGGCCTGAGCCTGATCTATTACCCGTCATAGGCTCATTTTCAAAGTATGACTTGACCTTTTTAAAGACGTGATGAAGTCTGAAAGCCTATTTAAAAGCCTATTTTTCACTAAGGCATATCAACACATATAAGCCTACTACTAAATATGTCAAAAATTACGAAGGTCTAAAGCACACGAATATGTCTCCTACTAAATAACAAAATCTTACGAAAGTCTAATCACATCAATATACCTGCTACTAAATAACCAAATCATATGAAAGCTTGAGTTTATGAAAAAAACTTCAACAATATCAATAATGATGTATTATATAAAAAAAACTTAATAGATCGGTCTAACGAACGTAATATGTTTTTTTACAAGCCTTAATCTAACCTATTTAAGTAAATAGGCTTTATGAAAAGCTTGAGGCTGATATTTTAATTAAACGAGTTAGACTAAATTAAACTTTAAATAGGCTAGATCACAAACCCTTGTCGAGCGGCTCGTCCTATTGTTATCCGTATTTATTCCCCCTTTCAAGCAAAATATTATTTCAGAATGAATTCTGCTCTTTACCCAAACAGTTTTGCTCATTCCCAAAGTAAATTCCCTTTTTACCCTTACTTGACTTCACCTACGCTAGTATAAAATGTTACGTGACTTAACTCACGTTGCGTGACTTAAGTCACGCTAGTGTTAGCTAAGCCAAAACAGACAATGAGTAGCGTGAGTTAAGTCACGCTAGTTTTAACACGAGTGTGAGTTAACTCACGCTGGTTCTGAGCACGCACCAGAACAGACAGACAATAGCTACTGTCTTGTTCCCTGTTTATATTCGTTCCTTCTTTCGTTCATACATAGGAACAACCATTCATTCATTCAACCAAAACACATAATTTAGAGAACATGCATTCATTCATTCATAATTTAGAAACGCAATTTTAACGAAAATTAAGTCAAATGTCATAAAGAGGCGCAACCGCGCAAATGTAAATGTATTACATCTAAATTCAACAAAATGTCATAAAAATACTACAAATATGAAAAAAAAAAGTCATCAAATAAGACTCTACTGCTGCTCCTGTGGACTATGACTCCTAGACCTCCTCCTCGGAACCTGCTGATGGTCAAACACGCTATAATCGGTTCGGAGGCCCTCCAAAATGCTGAAGAAGAGTGGATTTGAAACCACCCCTGGAATCTGCATCGCATGCTCCACTTTGCCTTTGATGCTTCTGATGACCTGCAATGGATCAGGAGGATGTCTGGCCCACTCCTGGTCAACAAGAATATCCTGGTAGACAGGTCTCGGCGTGACATTGTCAAGCTCTGGAGCAGGGTTGACGATGAGAGGATGGGGATACACGGTAAAACCACCTAATGTACCTATCTGAATGCTTCCAAGGCTCGTCGTCCGGGACCTGGTGACCCCTCTGCTGCTGGGAAACGACATGCAGAGCAAACTCCAAGAAGGCAGCAGCCACATCTGCTGGGGCAAGAGACATAACCGTAGTAGGAGGTCGGGGAACCCTCTGAACATGTCTGTACTACCTCAGAACCCGCTCCGGCAAGTGACGCACCATCCTTTGTTTGTCGGCTATGATCCATCCAGAGTACCAGCACACGTCCTGAAAAGGCGTCACGCCTCGTCGGTGCTCGTACAGCCTCCAGGTGACATGACAATGCTCCATCGAATCCAACAAGCCTCTGAAGTTCTCAACATCAGCAAACCCCCTTTTAGGTTTCCATCTACCCACGAACAGGTTATGCCGTTCGTAATCATCATATTTCTTCCTCGGAATGACATGTCTGATGTGAGCTATAACCCATCCCTGCAAACACAAAAAGACAGATTTATATCAGCACACGAGTATCATACAAAAAACTATACATTTACGATTAACTTTAAAAAAAATGAGAAAATAATATATTACCATAAGCAAGGTCATGTAACCACCAACGGAGCCAACATGTTCGCTGGAGGTAAGATTCAGCTGCTCGTACAAGAAATCAAGTCCCATCGTGCCCCATGACCATGTTCCTATGTTAGGAAAATCCCGAATCGCAACCATCCAAAGCAGACTAATGGTTTTGCTGTTCTTGCTGGCAAAAAGGGTGTAGCCAAGCAAGAGCAACAAAAGCACCTTCACACAGGCGGACCTAATACGACTCAGCTCTTCCTCTGACAAATCCTCCCCCAACAAATGGTTACACCTATTCAACAGGTGCTCATAACGCTCTTTCAGTGCCGTGTAAGTGACACATGCACCAAAATCACTCACCTGCCCAACCGCTTCCTCCACCAGATACAATAGGTGAGTCACCAGCAGATCTACAACATGATCATGATCTAACTCATCCACCTGAATGAGTCGCCCAGCGACGGGGATGCCTAGAAGACAAGCCACATCATCCAGTGTGGTGGTCATCTCCCCAACAGGCAGATGGAAGCTGCTGGTCTCCTGATGCCATCTCTCTAGCCACAGCACACACTAACCCGTGGGAGATGCTTTCGTACCCAGATAGAAGGAGGGGCCTAAGACCGGATGCATCCACCGGGTTCCAGAACCAAGGGTTATCATCTACCGGCAACGGAAGGGACAAAGCAGGAAGCCTAAGTTCCCTCCCATGCGAGACGTCAGTCATCTTACGACCCGCTTGCAACTGAAATACGAAAAAACAAATTAAATTAGTAAAATAAAAATGAAATAATAAACTATAAATATTCTACGTAAAATATAATTATACTTAAATACGTAAAATAAGCATGACATATTCTACGTAATCATACTTAAATTAAATAAACATAACATATTCAACGTAAAATAAACTTCACATAATAATAAACTATAACTATTCTACATATAAAATAAATCAATTATACTTAAATACGTAAAATATCATTAAATTAAATAAAACAATTATACTTACTGTTTTATCGTTCCAAAGCCTGCATGCCACGTGTTTACTGAAGTTCGGTAAAAGTGACATCTTATAAGGGCCCCCTGGAAAGCCCTCATCATCGTCCTCCATAACAGGCTATGCATGCTGCTGCTCGTACTACTGCTGCTGAGGAGGTTCGACATGCTGCTGCTGAGGAGGCTGCTCAGGCTGATACCCCTCGTGAAATTGAGGCTGATACCCCTCCTGATACTGATAACCTGGCTGAAATTCAGGCTGCTCCTGATAATGCTGCTCCTGATACGCCTGCTCGTGATAATGCCGCTCCTGCTGGTACTGTGTCGGGTCCATTATCTGGGATGGAGCCGTCTGTGACGTCGATCCCCCCGCATCATCTACAGTAGCAAGTCTCGTGGCCCCCACTCTCCCTCGACCTCGACCAATCGGAGGGTGTAGCGCTTGCTTCTCCCTCCATGCACTACCAGTAGGGGCACGCCTCCCTGCCCTAAAATTGTCATTCCTCTCCTGCTCAGACATATCTGCACAAAAAGCAAAAAATCTTTAACACATTTTCACACGGACATAAAATTTCGACAATGTCATCTTTAATAATACAACAACACTATAATGTCGACAATGTCATTTGAATCCATAAACTACCACATTGCAGTCAAATTAACTATAATCAACATTAACAAACATAGCTCTAACTAATTGCATCATTAACAATCCAAAAAAATCATCATTGAGACATTTCACCGAACACGTAGTGTGCAATTTTCAAACAACTATGTAACCTAACAATTTCTAAACCCTAAACTACCACATTGTACCCTAAACAACAATTCCTAAGTTAAATCATCACTAACAATCATAATCTATAACATGCAAGCAAAATTTTAAAAAACCTAAAAATGTGAATTTTTTACAAAAATTCGAAAATTTCAACCAAAATAATGCAAAGAAGTCGGATAATCATCACTTACTTGATATTGTGGACGAATTTGGCTTTGAATGGCGCAAGATTGTTGAAATTCGAATTTGGGGGTGGAATTTTCGTGTTTGGCAGAAGTTGGAAATGAGGAACTGTGTTGTTGTGTTGTTTTGCTCTTAACTGACTTAACTCACGCTGCGTGACTTAAGTCACCTTTAAATCATAACTGACAGTTAACTTACATAGGGGTATGTCCGTCATTTACTTTGGAAATGAGCAAAACTGTTGGGGTAAAGAGCAGAATTCTTTCAGAATCGATGCCATTTATAAAATTTAGAAAGTTCCTTCAAGAAAAATAAAATTTAGAAAGTAATAAAACGAAGCCGTTTTACATCCACTGGTCTAAGAACACGTAAGATACTACACTCCAGAAGAACCTCGAAGCCCAAAACCTCAAACACACGAAACAAATTTTTCTTCTGCAAACGAGAATCACTTTTTTTTTCACATCCAAACAAGTCTCAGAACCTTCGAGAAAATGGTAGTGATAGAGCAAGAGAACACCGACGATCGAAACGCGATTCCATCCAACGCCACTGCCGCCGGCAACGACGCTTCCGACGGCTTCGAAACCGCCAGCGAAGCTGATCTCGACAGCGACGCTGACGACGGTGGAGATATCAGCCGAGAAGAACCGAAGAATCTTGACCAACCGAAGGAGCAAGAGGGAGAACAGGAACAAGATGTTGCTCAGAGAAGTGGTTCATCTGAGAATGCTTTGATCAATGAAGAGGAATTGAAACAGGTTCGATTTCCAAATTTAGGGTTTCGTTATAGCAATAGTTTCCCTTTTTTTGAATTTTCTTTTCAACAATGTAAGTTTCTAATGTGTTAGTTTTTGTTAATGGATTAGTTATATTCATAATTTCTAATTCTATCGCATTGTACATATTTGAAGTGACGTGAGAGACGAGTAATGTGCAACACATGAAGAAAATTTCTGATTTTGTGAGTGTATATTTGGATTAATTTTTGAGATTCTTCTATGCATGTAAATTGATTTTGACATGTTTGGAAGTTTAAAGAAAATTTATATCTCCGTGGCACGAACACTTTTGATGGAATGCATGTCCGGTGTTCAACACTGACAGGACATCAACACATGCAATTACATTTGATTGATTAATTTTTTCAAATTTTTGTCAATGTCGACGTGTTAGTGTCGCCGTGTTTGTGCTAGACTTCATTGATTGATATTGTCTGAAGTAATGATTTGAACTTGATGTTGAGTTCTTGAGCTTTTGCCTTGAAACATGACATTTTACCTAATTAATTTTGATTAATTTTTGTCAATGTCTAACTAAACACACACTAAAGCAGAAGAGTTTTGTTTATGTAGCCCTAGTTGGAGCAAGGTCAACAACACAGGCTTATTTGTTTATTTATTTTTGCATTGAATGGTTTAAGTTAAATCAATTCACTCAAAATCAATTTTCGTCACTATAGAACTCAATACACTCTAAAGCACAAGAGGTTTTTTTTTTCTTTTCTGATAGTTCTAGTTGGAGGGAGGTCAATAACACAAGAGTTTTTTTTTTTCGCATAGAAGGGTTTTCTATTCGTGGCCTAAGTTGGAGGGACGTTCATTGCATTTTGCTGGGATTTTAAAAAAGCTGAGGCACTAAATATTAGTTTTTTTTTTCAATCTTCACTAGCTAGAGTAACGATAATCTCTTTCTCAATAGTGGAGAAAAAGAAAGCTATTCATGTAGCTTGTGCAACTAGTAATTTGGTAGCCTTTTTCTGATCTTGGATTTGATCTGATAGTCTTTCTTTATGATGTGAAAAGTGATTGAGTGCAATGATTTTTTGTAACAGAAAGCATTGAGTGAAGCAAATGAAGCAAAAGTAGAAGGTAACAAACTTTTTATAGATGGGAAGTATGAGGAGGCTTTATTGCAATATGAACATGCTTTACAGATTGCACTAGACATGTCTTCATCCGAGGAAATACGCTCAATATGCCATGCAAACCGTGCTGTGTGCTTTTTGAAACTGGTATGACTTTCTTCTTTTATACTGTAATGAGAATATCATGTTTCAACACATACCTGTATTTTGCTTTACCGCATATGTCAACTAGTTGAACTATCAACGGTACAGTATTGATATTTAATCATTTGTATTCCAGATTAAGCTGCTACAGGGTCTAACATCATCTTTGTGTCCCTTATGTTATGTTTGTAGTTGTAATTGATTGAGTTTAATGCTTGATTTTCTTTAACATATGTCAAATATACCTCAGGGAAAATATGAAAATACAATTAAAGAATGCACTAAAGCATTGGAACTGAATCCTGCATATGTTAAAGCTTTGGTGAGAAGAGGAGAGGCTCATGAAAAGCTTGAACATTTTGAAGAGGCAATTGCTGGTAAGTTCAAGCTTAAAATAAGGCAAGGCATAATTATGCCAACTCGTCTGAAGTTTGCACTAATTGCACCTGATATTTCTTCTGTTTGAAAAATAATATTTACATCAAGGGTGTTGTTCTTCTTATGCCTGACACTCTTCCTTGGTTGAGGAATCGCATGTACCTTACTTACTTATATAAGGTTCCTATTTTATTTCCCTTCAAGACCGATATAACCTGGCTACTGGCTCTTTCCTTACTCGGACAGACCTCAGCCCCAAGCGGGTTGTAAATAACATAGTAAGGGAAGTTTGATTTCTCAAACAAGAAGGGTGTGTGGTGAGTACTAAGTACTCTAGTTATCTGTTTGTTTTGGCTCTTGATGCATTACTGTTGACAATATGTTTGTCACATTAGTGTCTAATAGAATTCAGTTCATTTAAATTTTCTTTTTTGTTCATAACCCCATATCTTTTCGTTTCACCAGTTTCTTTTTTCTTTTCAAAATACAATTGGCAGATATGAAAAAGATCTTAGAAATTGATCCCTCAAATGGTCAAGCTGGGAAATCCATTCGCCGACTAGAGCCCCTTGCTGCTGTAAAACGGGAAAAAATGAAAGAAGAAATGATGGGCAAGTCATTTTTGTCTTTCTCTTGGTTCCTTTTGATATTTGTATATTTATTATTTTGTCTTTGTAGGATGGGGCGTTGGTATGTTGAGTGCATTAGTTGTCCTTCATTTATATTTTATACCATTAGAGTATTCCTAATTTCCCCCAATTGAGTATTCCTAAATCCTAATTATTGACTTGTTCTTGAGTGGTTCAGAATTACATAGCTGAAGCGAATTTGAAGTTATGTGTAAGATAGAACCTTAGAAAATACTTATTGTTAGGGGAGATGAAGACCCATAGAACTATATGAGAAACTACTAGCAAAATGTTAGATGTCAATGGTTTAAATAGAGATATGACGTATAATCGAACATTATGGTATCGTTTGATCCACGTAGTCAACCCCACCTAGTAGTATAAGACTTGGTTGTTGTTGTAGTCAAGAAACTTTTTAACAAAGCCTGAAAATACTTTGTTTTATGCATATATTTTGGAAATCTATCCTTGCACATGTAATTTGTTGACTAGGAATGATTTTTCTAGTTGCACTTGGGGCGAATCACCACTTAAACATCATAGGTTATTACCTACCATTTAATTTTTGGCCATTGCCTACATATGCTATTCTGTTATATGAAAGCAAAATTTTATCTTAGATGGAAAATAGTCTGTAACCAAGTTTGTCTATTTACTTCATATTCGTTTCACTGCCATCATTTGCTCATACAGATGAATGTTTCTTGATGCAGAAAAATTGAAAGAAATGGGCAATTCTGTATTGGGACGCTTTGGGATGAGCCTTGACAACTTCAAAGCAGTCAAAGATCCAAACACTGGTTCCTATTCTATCTCAATGGAACGCTAAGTTTTGTTGAGCAAAGTCGCAATAGCACTAAGCAAGAAAGGCAATCTAAAATTATAATGGTTTGAGACTTCATTGGAATGCTAGTCATTATAAGAAAAGGTTAGTAATACATCCTCAAAAAGGCATTTTGTGATTGATTCAATGTGAAGGAGACTGATAATTCCTTCTTACAGTTAATGTGCTTTAAGGTTTCAGAGCAAGAGAATTGTTTTCATCAAGTTGAATAGTTTATGTGATTCCATTGTTATTGAGACATGCAAGGAACATATTCTTTGACAGTCTTCTCAACACTATTATTTGGCAAAAACACCACGCTATCCCCACTAATAGAGTGGTCTCAGGTCATCCAATGGGACCAATATGGGAGAGTGTTGAAAGGAGTGTTAAAGAGTATAGTGTGATGTTCCTTGTGGCTTAAGGTTCTCTAAATTAACTGTTCTTTTCTGAAGCCTGCGCTTGTTGAAGAAGTTAGATATTTGAAACATGAAGTTACTTCACACTTGTTTGTTAGAGCGTAAATGAAGTAGTAGAAAGTATACTCCAAATTTGTATCTACTATGACATTAAAGTGAGTTGGAAACAATTTTCCTGTTTATTAAACCTTGGCTTAACTAAAAAGTCTTTTTTTACCCTCTAAAAAAAGCAAAACCTTTCCACCTCATTTGTCTTTCCCTCAATTTTTCATCTCCTCAAACGTGCACGTTTTAAATATTTTTTCTCATGTTCTACCATGTGCTGAGTGAGCTACTTCACGTCACTGCTTGTAAAATATTGAATCTAATTCACTGTCGTGTGTTTGTGTTCTAGGTAATCTTGGAATTCCGTGTAAATAAAGTAGAAAGTGAGTTGAACATTGTTGGAAGGACGTCAGGTGTATTGATCATGTGGATTCACTATGAAAGCTGATATTGGAATTGTTAACGTTTTGGATTGTACTTGCACATGCCGTTTTTATGTATGTCACTTTTAATATAGTAATGTAGTCCATGTGTTTCTGATATTGGCTAGTCATGTTTTACCAGCGGTAATGTTTTTAAGTTTTGAAACTACATACAATTTGTGGTTATCATCAACACGTTGATGGCATTTATATATTTGACGTTCAAGAGTTACACCATTGTATGTGGAATTGGTCTTACCAAAACTTGATTGTTAATGAGGTTAGAACTTGTTTATAGTTCATCAGGCTAACTTAACTCATTTAATCCCTTTGCTCAAACCAACAATTACTAACATACTAACATTTGCCATTTAAAATAATAAATAAAAAAAAGACCAGATTAAGATTGTTATTTCTTGCAAGTTGCAATATTTTTATTGTTACTTATCAGTAATTTATGTTGAGATGCATTCCAATTGATAGAATTGTTACTTCTTGCACTCTTGCCAGTTGCTCAAATTAGGGCTGGCAATGAACCGAACCAACTCGAAAATAGTTCGAGACTCGATTCGGTAATTAATTCATTGAACTTGGTTCATGAATCAAACGAGTTGAACTTGTGTTTAAAATTAAGTTCGTCAAACAAATGAGTTGAACTTGAGTTAAGTATGGTTCGACTCGTTTGGTTCATGAGTCAGTTATATATATAATCCATTGTTAAATCAATTACACTATTTTTAAAAGAGATATTATTTATCAGTGTTTTTTGTTGCTACTTAATTAACAACTATAAAGTAAAAAAGAATTAAATTCAATAGAGAAAGAAATGGTCACTTGAGTCAAAGGAAAATAAAATGATAATGTATGATGGTAATGCCCACTTGAAAATGTTGACAGCAAAATAAGGTTATTGAAGAACCAGCAACTATTAAGATTGCAGTTCACAAGTCCCACATCGGAAGTTTACATAAGGGTATTGAGCAACTTATCATATAAAACAACAGCGCCTCCTTCCTTACTTACTACATGAATCCGTTTATAGTGTTATCAATTAGTTATTTTCTTAATTGGTTTTTAAATCAATTGAAAGGTTAATGAGTTATTTTTTGCCCATTTAAATCATAGTTGCTTCTTTTTTCTCTTTCTTGATTCATTTGATTCGAGTTATTGAGCTGAACCGAATTGGTTATGAACCTAACGAGTTGAACCGAACTGTTTGTGAATGTTAAACGAGTCGAACTTGAGTTGAAAAAAGAGTTCGTGTTGAACTCGAGTTTCGAGCCGAGCAAATTCTTATTGAGTCGAGTTCAGACAGGTTGATTCGACTCGACTCATTTTCATCCCTATCTCAAACTAATTCCATCTTCATCATTAAATTGACTTTTTGAGGTTCCTCTACAAAACTGAGCATCACAAATTCTAGCTATTTGATCCAAACTTTTGTGAAATTTCATGGCTTAGAAGACTAGGGAGATATGTTGCATGTGCAATGATGAGCATTGAAGGGTTTAAAATACCCTAATAGATTGGTCGTTGCAATAACCATTTTGTGATGACCATGGGTAACAAGAGGCGCACATGAGAACTCAGAAAGCCCTATTGGCCTTCCTTGTAGCTCTCCTCTCTTGTGAGCATTTTGATGAAATAATGTTGTTTCCACATCAAATGATGCTGAGAAACACCGTTAAAATACCAAAATAACTTCATTGGTAGTTAACTGCACATGAATTTTAACCGATGGAAGTTAACTGTCGAAGAAAATTGGGGTTAATTTGTCATTTTATGGCGTTTTTTTAGCCTTCACAAGAGTGTAAACAACAATTTTCATTTTGATGTTGTTATTGATGTTGGTATGTATTTTGATATGGACTTGTTTTTTAGATTTGTGTTTGACCTTTTAAAAGTTTAATATGACTTGTTAGTTTGTTTAGACTGTATCAAGCCCTGATGTCATCAATTTTTAGCAACATTGAGAATCTTTATATTGATATATTCGGATTATATAAACCTAATGTGTAAAATATGTGTTTGATTTATATAATTCAAATTGTATTAACATTAACATAGACATAACACAAACCAAACAAAGCATAATGGTTGGTGTTGAACTCTATGCCTATTTGCAACGCACATATTAACAACACATCAAATTATATTATGCACACACATGAAAATATAACTTAGAAACCTCTGACACCAACTATCTTAAACTAATGTTCGATGGGATAAGCCAATTTGTTGGCTTGAAAAATATTTTCTTCCAACAAATGAACTTAAAATAACAATTGAGGACTAAAGTTAAATCCTTAAGTATTCTTAGTTGATAGGTTTAAGGCTACAAGTTTGAGTTTGTGATGCAAGAAACACGTGATCAAATAAAATGAAAAAAAAATGTAAAAGTAAAAGTGCACAAAGCAAGAAATAAAAAATGAAAAAAAGATTATTATAAATATAGGTAAGTTACATATGTCACTCATTCAACAATTAGTAAGAGGTATTATCATGTTATGGCATATGCGTTAGTAAAAGGTATTATCCTATTAGGACAGATGCATTATCTAGTAAACAAGTTTTTGTAACGAAAATGAACCTCATTTACATGAAGTTTGATTATACTATTTATAAAAAAGAAAATAAACTAACTTCTACAATTCATGAATGCCATTTGTCTTTTAACTTCATTGGAGTCTTCTTCTGCCAGTTTCGTTATATACTTTGAATTTTAAATACTGAAGAAGCATCAATCGTTGCTGCTAGATAATACTTCTCCAATGCACTTTGATAGGGTAGATTTGAGAAGTTATATAGTTCAAAATTTTATTTGTCTTTGAATAGTCTTCGATTTTTTTATTTTTTTTGAGGGAATAATAGTCTTCGAATTCTTTTGTTGTTGATACGACATTTCTGACTTGAGTATTGAACTTCAACAAGATGGTAGTGTATTTCGAGAAAATGTGACCAATCAAATAAAAAAATTTCAACAGAATTTTCGATACATACAATAGTAAAGTTTGTTACAATAAATATTTTATTTTTTTCAAATTATTATTAGTATCATGCAGGGACGGAGCAAGTATATGTGTATTGGGGCAGCCGCCACCCCCAACAATTACTAATACTATAGTACCCCATGTATGTACGTGGTGGAGCTCGCCATCACTAGCCACACGTGTTCACAAAGGATTAACCAATGAACCATCACACTTTCAAACTAATATATAATAGAATATAATACCAATATTTTATATATTATTCTTACAATTGTATAAAGAGAGGAATAACCGAGTTGCTTATGAGCACTTGGCACTTCTTGCTTTTTTCCCCTTCTTTTCAAGTACATTTTAATTTGATGTTTAAAAGAATCTTTCATTTTATGTAATAGTTAAAATATAGCACTTAACTTCTATGTCAAGTAAGATGATTTTGTCAATTAAAACAACTTTAGATGATTTTGTCAATTAAAACAACTTAAATAAAATATAACTCAACTTTAAAGTAGGTCATTTTACTGGTCCAAGTTGGACCAGAACATACACTAGTCCAAACTAAAGGGACCCTAAATATTATAGTCACATTCTCTCATTTCACAAAACAAATGGTGTGGAGTTACACATTGATCCAAACTAAAGGGACCATTGGTATTATAGTAAGCTTGTTGAAATTACGGTAGTTTACTATAATTTCGGTAAATTTAACTTTATTTTGAAGATGCATAAGACTTAACTTTCATATCCCACAAAATTTGTTTACTTTGATGGGGGCTATTATAATAACATTTCATCATGCTCTACGACTATAAGTGTGAAACAAACAAATTACGAGAGAGCAAATCATGTCTCGTTATTTCTATCGCCCTCCTCAAGAATATTTTTTGGTTCCGTCCTTGGTGTCATGTTTGATATCTTGTGCTTAATGTTTGTTTTTTTTTTATTTTTATAAAATTTATTGTGTGTATTTCTATCAAACACATACACCTCTAGGACTAAGCGTGTCACGGTGTTCGACACACTGTCAGTGTCCAACACTTCTATAACATTTATACATCGGACAATTTAGAGAAGTGTCTTAAATAAAATTGTTTTTTCCTTTACTTCGACAATCCTTGGACCAGTGTCACACCTATATAATAGTCACAAAAAGGCGTGTTGGACAACTCAGGCAAATGTTTGATTTTTATTTTTTTTGCTTCCTGGCAATTTAGACACTCCTTGGAGAAGAGTTAAAGATGTGTTGTGAAATGTTGATCAATAATAGGTTATAGACATTAAAGTTGATTATTGACTTTTTAGATAGTAGATGGATAAATAAAAGGTAAATACTATTGTATTTTGTTTTAATATTTTTTTGATAAAATAAATTCAGCATAACTAAAATTAGCGGTGGAAATAGCTTATAAATATGAAATGAGATTCATTTAATTAACATTTAATCTATTCAATAAAGATTGCATGACTAAAAATTGAGTTAAAAAGCTATAAGCTGGTGAGACATAAGCTATACACTTAAAATAGCCCCCTTACCAAACAAACCCATAGAAGGACATGGACATGCGTATCTTCTCTTCAACATTTCACTCTCTCACTCACTCATTCTAAACGTTTCTCTGTTTCCAATTTCTCGAATAAAACGCAACTTCGTAGGGTTTCTATTCCATACATTCATTCGTTCATAGGATAATTCTCAATTCATTATCTCTGGTTCAATCTATTTCTTTTGTTTGAACTGATTCATCATGCTCATTCTTCACGTTCCCTCTTTTTTTTTTTTTTTTTTTTTTAATTATGCACTTAACATGTTTGTTAAAACTCCTCATAGAGTTTGTTCAAATTCTGATTCAGAAACTTTACTTTTTAATGTTATATAGCTGTTACATTTGCAACACTATTCTTCATTTCTAATTCATATTTCTTTGTTTCTACAGAAAAACGCGAATACAACAAATTTCACCTCTTTCCGTTACTCTGCTGTCACCAGTTCAAAAGGTGCGTGCCAGATCACCAGTTCACTGCTTCTTTTTATGCATGTTTTTCTCTGATTTGTTTTTTGTTGTTCCTGTACAAATTTTGACCAATTTTGAGTTATTATTATCATATTCGTTATGATTTATAAGATAAATGTACATTCCATTTTCAAGTGTCTTGTTGTACTATAAACCAAAAAATGTCATTGGAACTTAGCACTTGAATTTCTGATTTATAAGTTAGATGCAAATGTATGTATTTTAATTTTTAATTCTCAATTAATCAATTAATATATTTTATAAATGCAGTGTCAGAGTCGATTTTTACTTTTACGGTGTTGATGTGTCCGTATCAGATGCCCGCGTTAGAGTGGTGATTACTAGGTTTTTACCCGTTTTTTCGAAAGGAGTAAACACAGGCCAATACACTCCTTCCCTCGTCTTCTTCTTCCTCCGCGTGACCTCTCTATAACCCAAATCCTCCATTTTTCTTCTTATCCCAAAACGAACAAATTCTCCATTTTTAATCCCTAGAAGCTTGCATGCTGAAATCTTGTACCAAATCCATCAATTAAGCTTAAAAGGAACAAGAAGTAAGTTAGAAATTCCTTCCTCTCTCTTTCCATAGTTTTGCATGTGGAAATAAGACTGATAGATGATGTTATGTTTGAAATCTGAATTAGGGGCTGAAGTATAAGCTTTGGAAGGAAACAAACAAGTAACTTTGAAGGTGTGAAGAGGATTTCACTACTAAAGGCAGGTTCCCTAAATTAAGCTTCAATTTTAATAGTTAGAATTAGAAATAATCAGTATGTGAATTCCTTAATCTATCTAGGCTCTGATTTTCGTTACAAAAACTGAAATTAGTGGTATGAATACTAGAGCAACCTACACACTCAAATATGATGGAACAGTGAATGTTCTGAATGAGACTTTGATTGGTGAGTTATTAATAGGCTTTAATTGCAGTAGAATTAGTGTTGGAAAATTGGGACTGTTTTAGGTGTAATTTTCGGTTCCCATGACTTGGAATACATACTCATTAGTCATTACTGTGAGTTTATTCTTAGTTAAATGTTTAATGAATTCAGATTTCTAAAGGTAGAAATGGTTAGTTGTTATTAAACAAAATAATGACATGATTATGTCGACGGTTTCAGTAATCAGTTTATCAGTGTACTTGAAACATTAATGTGTGATCAAATAAATAAAATTGTGAGGCAGTTCCAGTAAAGTATTGTTTTATTATATCTAACGCTTTAACGGCAGGTAGATATTATTGGGTACCCTTACCCTCACGCTCAATAATATTCGCATCAGCTAAAATGACCTAGATTAAATTGTGTGATCCACCTTAATGTTTATTCAAAACTTATCTGTAATAAATTGATTCTGATGCTAACTGTTATTGGGACATGATAAATAGTTAGTGGCTAACTTTATGGTTGTAGTGAGGGAATCCATTGAGACGTAGTTTCATCCCATTCCATTTTTTTTAGATAGACTGTTGGTGTTGCTGCAGGGTCAAGATTACACTCTTGAATAATAGACTTCAAAACTTTTATGGAATTTTATATGTAAATGAATGAATTTTGAATTCATGTATTACCCTGAGAATTGTATGTTGTCCGTATGTAAAGCAAGAATTTGAATTACCCATGTAATTCGACTCAATTATCTTAGATATTCAGTATCAGATTTTGATATTCTGTATAATATTCTAGAAAATTATACAGGATGTTATACATAATCTCGTTAATTAAGTGCTTTATGTGTGAGACGTCTATTACGGTACCTCGCCCTAGACTACACCACTTCTACTTTGAAAATAAAATATGCACATATACGAGAATGAATCCTCTCCATTTCTTATTATGTTTATTTGCTTCATTACTATAGTTTAGAAATAAAAACACAATATTGTGATTTATGATATTAGGTGGAGGCAAAATATCCTTTATACACCACAAATCACCCCAAAAACAGGTAGGAGAAATTGAGAGGGGAAATGAAGAGGATCCATTTCCCACAATCACACATGCACACACTGACATTTGTCGGAAGTAGAACGGACCAGTAGTATTTTGAGATTTACATCATTACTCTTGTCTCCCTTTTATGATATTACTTGACAATTACATGTTTCTTAAAAATTAAAATAAGTGTTGAAGTCTTGATGATGGCAGGGCTAGAAGTTAATGGGAGTGATCAAGGATGGCACAATCTCTGGGGTTCTACCGGAGGCAAAGGGATTTCTGGTGCACTATCCTGGTTATCCATCTTCAACCTCTCGTGCTGTTGACACACTAGGTGGAAGTCAAGGCATCCTTAAGGTACTTTGCAAGTTTTGTTAAAAATTATTTTGATTCACATTTTTTTCTCCATGCTAATTACAATTACAATTATGGCCTTGCTCGTAATCCGCAGGCTCGCAGTTCACAATCAAACAAATTAGAGCTTCGATTCCGTCCGGAAGACCCTTATTGTCATCCTGCATTTGGGGAGACTCGTCCCACCAATGCTTTGCTTCTGAAAATATCCAAGAGAAAACTGCCTGATGGTGATGGTGCCACAACTTCTAACAGCATGTGTGGAATGGAGCATGGGATGCAAGCAGATAATGTTGAAAGTGAGCATGGAGCTGCTGATAAAGTAGATGAAGAGGCAAATCTCTGTGCTGATATTGTTGCCCGTGTTCCTGAGGCTTATTTTTTTGAAGGTTAGAATTTAGAAACTTGAAATGGAATTGATTTTTCGTGATTTGATGTAGATCATGTAGATGGATTATCTTTGTCCAACCTCCGGACTGAATTGTATGTTTTCTTTTTTGCAAATCATGAAGGAATGGCAGACTACCAATATGTTGTTCCTGTCCATGCGGATGTTGCCAAGAGGAAGAAGAGAAATTGGTCAGAATCAGAAGAAACACATTTAGGTGATTTTTTTTTTTTCCAATGTTTGAAGTGTGTTTAATGGAAATGTTACTAAGTTAGTGATTTGTGTTTGTATTCTCTCATAGCTAAGAGCGGTCGCATTGATGTGGATCATGAAGATATTATGATCATAGTGCCTCCAATTTTTGCTCCAAAAGATATGCCAGAAGATTTACTGTACGTTTATCAAACTGTACTTTTACCCTAAAATAAAAATAAAATCTAACTGTACTTTTATTAGCGATAACTCACTTATTATGAGAAAAGTCATGGATTGTCCTATACAGTGCACAATTGCATATGACCAATCAAATATTTAAATGATGGAAGGGTCGTCTTTTGTACATTTATCGTGCCATCTACCAAACCTTTATGCTACCTGTAGAGAGGCTTGGGGAATTTAGATGGTTATGCTAGATTCATAATTAGTGTATTTTGATCTTCATTCCTTGTCTCTCTACCGATGGGTGGTTGGTGGCCATGAAGTTTTTAGTCGTACTATTACTATGTAAAGTTATGTTGTATTATTTTACTTAGCTATCTGCTTTCAAAACTTTTTATTGTAACGCTTTTGCTTTGCTTATCTCTAAAGTTTTGACTGGGAAATTTCATCTTGCTTTAACTTCACTTTTCAGTGATTTATTCTTTTTCTTATTTCAGCTTACGACCACCTACCGTGTCAAGTTCGAAAAAGAAAGAAGAGGAAATTGTACATCCCCATTTTGAGGTAAATTTAGTTCAAATTAATATTTTAATAGGGTGTATTGTAGGCAAAATATTCAATCCTTTGGGTAGTATTTGTCATATATACTAGTGGGATAAGGTATGGCTGTTGTTGTGGCATCAGTCATGCAATGTTTATAGCAAGAAAACTTACATGTTGCAATATTTTTTGCAGATCGACATGGAGCCAGTTCTTGCCCTTGATTTTTTTCAGATTAAAGATATCCTACACTCAATCATTAGAACCATCATATTTTAAACTTTTATTTTCTTAGTGATTTTCCAAATTTATGTGTTCAAACGTTCCCAGCGCTACTAAAAATAAGAAAAACTAGTTATGTTTGATTTCATGTATTGTACATTCTGGGATGTTTTTCCTATGAAATGTAGCAAAAGTTGTTAATTCTCAAGATATAAATTACGCTGGAGTACATGACAATTTTACTTTAGCCTTGCAGAAAAATAAAAGGCTTCTTGTGATAGATTAGTATATATATGTAGTAACCTGTAAATTAATATAATATAGCAAATGAGTTCCATGGCTGCTTTAGTTTGAACGCTAATAAAGAAGAGATATATTTTTCTCATCACAGGGTGTCCTGTTGTGAAATGTTCTATTTACTATTTTCTGAACGGGAAAGATATGGAAATAAGCATAAAGTTCACTTCTTGAAATCTTAGTAATTAGTTGTTAAACAATGGTTTATTGATACATTAAAACCATTACTTGGCATGTTCAGCAGATTTTTTGGAAAAAGATGTTGGAGTGCTACGTTGCTAATAATTTTTTCATTTTCATTTCTATAAACTGTCATAAGTTTTATGTGTTGATGTGCACTTCACTTTAGAAAGGAAAATATCTTGAAACATATTGCACTTTTGTGGTTTTCGTTTGACTTAGCTGCCTTACAAATTCCTAAAAAAGTGAATTGGGAGGAATACATACCACAAGGTTCAGAGCAGTGGGAGTCACAAATGGCCGTATCTAGAATGTTTGATGAGAAGTCTATATGGTCTAAAAACTCACTTACTGAACGCCTGCTCGATAAGGGCTTAAGCTTTTCACATGGCATGTTCAGAAGGTGATTTATACAAATTCTGCTGATTAGCTTTCAAATTTTCAATAATTTAATTGCCTGGCCTTGATAATAAGGTGACTTTTCAATCCCTCTTTCAGGCTTCTATCTAGAATTGCTTACTACTTTTCAAGTGGACCATTTCAAAGGTTCTGGATAAAGAAAGGATACGATCCACGCAAAGATCCTGGTTCTCGCATGTAAGACTTATTCCTTATTTCTAAACAACTCTTGAATTTCAACTCAATCATACATTTGCATTCAAAGTGTTTAGGTCAGATAATAAACAAATTACATTTTTAATTAGATGATGATATGCATGGCCAGCCCATGGATTTGGGCTGGGCTATGAGCCTATGAAAGTAGGCCAAAGGAGTTGAGGTTTTATCTGAGGAGAAAGAAAAACGATATTCCAGAGAGTGCCACATCACTCAATATAAAAAGGGAAATGCTAATGAGCGGAGTGCCCTAAGGACATATTAACTTTTTATGAAATTGTGTGTATTCGATGCATTGGAAATCGAAATACTAAACTTTTTCAAAAAATATTTTCTTCATTTGGAGTCCTTATAAACGCCCTTAGGGCACTCGTTAGCAAAACCCAAAAAAAGTGCCACATCAGCAAGTTAGTTACTAGGTTGGATATTTTTTTATTCTGGAGGGAGATTTATCAGGAATATTTTCTATTAGTAGGATTGGGGCCGTTCCCTTGGTGAGGAAGCTGCTGCTGTGTGATTTCCTATTTTCCATTCTATAATCCATTACTAGGAGTCTTCTTCTATACATTATATGCGATTTTTCAACTTCCTTGATTGCTAATAGTTTCAGTGTTTTGTATTTTGTGTTGCTATTATGTTTTGTTTTGTATGAGATCACTGGTGTTCTGAGTTAAAATGTTATTCCTATGCACCTTTCAATACATAGGTAACAAAATAAAAATAATAGAGCTAGATCATTGCCGGGGTCTCAAATGATATTAGAATCACACACATGCTTCTCATGCTTATTGTTAACATGGTATATCTTCTCGTAGTTGATAGGTATTGTGTGTAGTATTAGGAAGTTGTGTCTGTAATTAGTGTTATAATTTCTATACTCATGTACCATCGAATACTAATCCTACTTGGCCATGACCCAGAGATCTCTCATCATATTGTCTTTAATCTATCAGACTTGTTTAAATTTTTGGTTTTGCAGTTATCAAAGAATTGATTATCGAGTACCAGTCCCATTACGAAGTTTTTGTGATACTTACTCAGCCGATAAGTAAGTCATTTTGTTCGATCTATCTCGTGCTTTACAGTGCAAAGTAGTGAACTGTATTTTGAAAGTAACTTTATACACGTTTATATGCGAACGAAAGGAAATAGAGAATAGAAATGTAGTCACACAAGTGAAGAGAAAAATATAATGGAATCCATTACAATCTCAGTTAAATTTCTTTGCAAACTTCCAAGTTAATCTAAACATAATAACTAGTTATCGTTACTTTGATTACTATCGTACATTTTGTGTTGTGTTCTCAGTTTTTAGCGCTATTGTTTCATGCAGATTGAAACATAAATGGGGGGATATATGTGCCTTTCGTGCTTTCCCTTACAAGTTCCAGACATCCTTACAGTTCGTTGAGCTTATTGATGATTATATTCAATCTGAAATAAATAAGCCTCCAATGCAGGACACTTGCACAGTAAGGTTTTCATATGAAGTAATATCTCTCGTTTTTGTTGGCGCAGTTGACATTGTTACACATTAAAGAGACATACACGCTTTACTCGTTTTGACTTCTTATTTTTCTTGTCCCCTGGCATGAAAGTAGAGCCTTATATGGTTACATATGAGGTGATGTAAAAGTGGTTATTTTCCTTTTTGTATGAACAATCAACAGCCAGTGAAGTTGCTGAAATCTGTCGTATTGAGTTGCATTAATTTATGGCACAACAAATAAAAAATGAGAAAATTTGCTTGATTTTATTTTTCATGCATGAAGTTACTGCAAGAAATTTCGTTAATCATCTAAGTTGCATTCTATTTTTGCAGTTTGAATCTGGGTGGTTCTCACTCAACAAGATCAACTGTCTTAGACAACGTCTCATGGTGAGGTACCTATCAATATTTCCCAAACCTGGTGCAGAGAGTTTACTCAGGGTTGCTGCTTCCAAGTTTGAAAAATTGAAGAGAGAGTGCAATAGGGAAGCCATGAAGCTTTGTGTAGAGGAACGCCAGCAAGCTAATACGGGTTAGATCTACTATTTATGATTCTTCATAATGATATTGCTTTAGGATATAATAGAGCGAATAAATTATTGCCATGTCCAATAACATGTACATTAGAAGAATTGATAATCTTTCAGTTTCAATCCTCTCCTGTTAAATGTTGAATTCAAACCTTTGGTTAGTCTAATGCACTTCTCTATTTCAAGAGATCTCAACATAATACTTAATTAAGGTATTCTGTGATCTAACATGGTAAGGGAGAATTCTATCTCGGTTCCTGAGCGAAAACTTTTATTTTGTTTACTTTTAGTGGTTATTTGTTGCAGAATTTGGTAATGAGTTATAACTTTCCTAATTAATGGTTAACCATTAGAACTACGAACCAAGTTGGAAGGATTTTTTTACAAAATCAAAATTTATTTTATTTTCTTAATAAAAATTACTATATATTGGTATGGTAAATGAAGTTTTTGTCGAACAATGAATGATAATACAATTTTTATCTGGAACAAAGGCTTGGAAGAAAGTGAAGAGCCTGAAAATGTTGAAGATGATGACGGGGAGGCAGCTGAGGCTAATAATAGCGACGAGGAGTCAGAAGAAGAACTTGATCTGGTAATTCTTATCTATGTTTTTTCAGATTTTTTTGTTTTTTTCATTAGTTTGTGTTAGTAATTATGGTTTTTCAATCGGATAGTTTCTAATTTATGTTGTTGCTCGTGTAGACAGGAGATACTGAAATGCCACTGCCGTCTCCTTCTCGTATCCTTTTCTACTTGAACCTAGTTTAATATTGTTTTACGTTTAGACCCTCATTATTATCATGTCCGAGTTTTGTTTATGTGGATGTGACTAGAAGATTCTGAATCCTGTAATTGAAGCTACCTTGCTGCTTCAAATTTCAAATTTTTCATACTGAAATTAACCTTTCTCATTGTTTGGCTACCAGACAAGGCATTGAACCTGCTTGTCTTGTAAGTTATGTCTCCCATGAGTGTATGCCCTTGAACCAAAACTCATCTTTAGTGTTTCCACCTTTCCCTTAAGCAGTTCCAATCTTTACCACAAGTTGGTAGTATGATACTGGTCTTTGCAGCATTCATGAAAAGTTGAAATTATTATTGTAGATTAGAAAGTTCTTTCTTTGACCTTTTAGGTGTGATTTACATGGTTAGACAGGTAGCGGTGGTAGTGACTTTTATTTTGACTATGAAACTAACTTTGAGCACTGGATAAATTAAGAGGCTGCTTCAACAAGAGTTATTTATAATTTTGGATTGGGCTTTGGATTAGATGCGGTTAGAATATGTTGCAGTCACTGCAGCTAGTACATCTTGACTGTTTCAGAATATGAACCATCTGATTAATTCAACAGTTGAGATTTCTGACTGCAGTGTCCACAGTGTATTTTGACGGCATGCTAATTTGATCCAGAAGAAAGGTGAAAACCTACTTTAATCACATTCACTTTAACAATCACAATGAGGTCTATAATATCCTTGTATCTTCATGACATTTTGATGGCTTAGTTTATTGTTAGTGTTCTCAAATATGATAGAAAAGCCTGCTGGCACTTTGAATTCCTTCATAATTTTCAGATCCCAATATTTCAATGACCCACTTACAGGAGCTTTTTGGTAGCTTTCCATCTGATGAAATTGGCGGCGACAAAGCGCAAGAAAATGGTAGTGAAGAAGAGTACCATATATACGAGGAAGATAGTGACAACTTCTCTGAAGAATGATTACTGATTTTCAGAAGTATCAGACACAGATTCCTTCTAGAGTTGTAACTGGAGATTTTGCTATTTAGTTTTAGAGGACCTATGACATCTTTTTTGAGGCCAGCGTTAGTGTTTGTTGAAGTTATTATACCGATATGTACATAAAGTTAATCCTAAAAAAGTTTTTTTTTAAAATTTTTTTGTTAGAGAATTACTTGAAGAGTTTCTAAGCTTAATGTAGATTAGATCATAGGTCTCCAGCAGAGTTTTGACTTAATTGTGTCTCTGTTGTTTAATAGAAATTTCTTTTGTTGTGCAATGGAATGATCCTTGTAGTCTAATTAGAGATGTCCTAGAAGGTTGATTTTTTTATTTGGAAAAAGTTTAGACGGTTGAATTAGATCGGGGTGTTTCCATGAAAGTTATGGTATGGATGTTAGTTTTAACACTTATAGTTCCAAATAATGTGGCAAAATATACATCTGTTTAACTATGGGGAACAACCCCATCATCTTTATTTTTGCGAATATTTATGTAGTAAGAGGTTAATTTATATATAAAATTTTCCCCAAAAGTAGTAGATTTTAATATGAAAATTTTGGTATCAATATATATTCTCCAACATTATCTTAATTTTAAGGAAAATGTTAACCAATGCCCTAGGGGCACCGGTTAAAGAATCAATTATAGTATTATTAACTGTCTCTGATGTTTCTGTCTTTGATATGTTGGAATACCAACTTTATGCCATTTTACTGATACTTACGATTTCATTGATCAAACCTAGCATTCACCAATTTTTTCCTTCTTTAATGTGGTATATAGTCTTATTTTCCTTGAAAATAAAGGACGAAGCCTACAAAAGAAAAAAACTATAGTTGAACCAAACGGGAGTCGAGACACTTCAACAACAGCAACTATCACTGATATACTTTAAGAAACACATGAGAAATTCTCACCTCTTAATCCATATGTAATAATCTAAAGATTTTCTGAACTAACGTCCAAACACTATGCCTAACCTCATGCACTTGGTCAATATCAACTTCTACAAAAAGGACTAAAAAGATTAAATCATTTGCAAAGCTAAGTGTGATTTTTTATCCCTCTTTGTTTAAGACAACAGGATTCCAGGCCTTATGATCAACTGCAATAGATGCCATTTGAAAAAGTATCTAATGATTTACTGTATCCAATAATAATAATAATAACAATCATCAATTCTTTTGCCAAGAATATTTCTTTTTTTTCTTTCGAAATGATTTTTATCTTATCTCATCTTATTACCAAAAATCTCCCTCAGTACAAGTCATATTTGAAAAACGATTATCCTAAATATAAGTGAATTTACAAATCTCGGAAATGATTTAAGAATATAGTTGGCTATAGTTAACAACACTACTATTGTTTACCTACAAATATAAACTAAAGGATAATTTAAGAATATTCATACATAAAATAAACATATGAAATACTATTGTACTAAGAAAAAAACCTGACTAGAAATTTTAAAAAAAAAGTCAAGGGACAAAAATCCCTTAAAAGAGACTTGTTATGAGACTTTTCCTCTTAAAATGCAAACTTCCATCGTTTAATGGTATTTATTTGATGGTTTTGTCATTTTTCACTTTATTTTTTTGGTAGGTTTTGATCGTTAATTATATATGGGAAATGCTAACTTGTGCCCTCAAGGCACAAGTTAACGAAGAAGGTGAGAAAAACACAAGAAGAGAGGGTTGCATTGTGTTTTCTTTTTCTTCGTTTTCTCCTATTGAAGTCACTAATCAGAAGCAAATAGAATTCAACTTCTGATGTGATAATTAGAATCTAAATGCAGCGGATAAAAAACAGAGAGAAGAAAGACACAAAGCAATTATAAAGGTTCCTTCCACAATCCGGAAGTAGTCCTGTCCCTCTTTGCACTTCCAAGGAGAGTTCACTAAAATGTAATATCTTATTACAACTGCTCACTGCTACAACTAGCAAGACACTTCAAATTACTCAAGCACAACTGCAAGAGATTTTATATGCTCAAGAACACAATCAAGAGACTTCCTTTGCTCAAGCACAACTGCAAGAGACTTCTATTCAAACAGAATTACAAAGAGATTTGTTTGAGGTTGAACACTTGATATACAATTAGTAGTGTTCACAATGCAAATCAAATACAGACTCTTAAGACTTTAGAATTTCTAAGATATGAACTTTGATAAGAAATTTTAAGTGAATTTTTGATGTGAAACAATTTCAGGAGAGTTTTGGCACTTATAAAATTGTTGTATGAGTCTTGAGTGTCCAAACAGCAGGTCTTCACTCCTTTATATAGAGGTGTGAAAGATACGTTGGAAATTGCCAACACATCAAATAGAGTCGTTTGAAGCTTGATCAGATCACCAATGATCTTTTGCCTAATTTGGTTATTGTCCTATGAAGGATCAATTTCAAATCCATTCCAAGTTTGGAAGAACACCGTTGCAGGCACAACTGTTGTTCTTGTACTAGCAGACACAAAAACAGAGTAGTGGAGATAATGGTTGTACACTTCGTACAAATGTCATTTTTCAACGCTCTCAACTGAATAAGCATCCAATGCCTTCAAATCCATTTGAAATAGCCATTGTTTTATTCTCCCAATCTTCTGCAATGATAGGCGTGATTCAATCTTCATTTGAACAACATTTGAAGTTCTTCAGTCTTCCAGCTTCTGATGATCTTCAGCTCCTGATGATCTTCAGATGCTTCTGATGACGTCAGCTTCTGGTGACCAGCTTCTGAGGAGAGTGCTTTTGATGACGTCATCTTCTTCAGAACTGCTTGTCTTCAGAACCTCTTTCTTCAAATGTTTCAAGTTTCCTTCTTGTTGATTCCATTGCTCTCATTTGTTCTATCAGAACCTATGCTTCAAAGAGACACTAATTTTTTGTCTATGGTCCTGCATACTTGAACAAATATCAGCATATCCAATTGGCACTTTTAATACCTTGTGATCATCAAAACTCAAAGGGTAATGTTAAACACATTTTGTTCCAACAAATGATTCAAATATAGAAATAATTTATTGGAATGTGGGCATTGCATTTAATCTTTAACTTTTTAATCAATTAAATGCACAAAATTTTAGAAAATATTTCTTCTTTTAGGTTTCTTAACATGTGTCCTAAGGGCACAAGTTAACACTACCCATTATATATATATATATATATATGACAGAGGGCATGCAAGAAGTGCGTAGGGTGAGAAAAGAAATTGTGAAATATATTTGTCAAAATTTTGATAGAACAGCCCAACGAAATCAGGCCCATCAATCAATCCTTAATAAAACCCTAAACCTTTTTCTTCTTCATCCTTTTCCTCATTCCGCCTCTTCACACCGTTTATCAGGTTTGTCCTTTTTTTTCCCATCGCTAGTTTTAACTTATTTTTCAGGGTCTGTCAATTTTTTCTTTAGCTAGGGCTTGAAACATTAAAAGCTATATACTTTACAATTTCATGTTTATATGATATCCCACGATCTGGAGAAAGAATCGAAAATTCACAATAATTATACTGCCATAGTAAATGAATTACTTCCACAGGTGCAGTGAATAATGTTGTGTTTGTTTGGGTAAAAAATGTTGGATCCTATGATGGCATGAAATCTTTGAGACCTGAATCTTTCTTTAACTTGATGTCAGCAATAAGCATAGTCACTGAGGATCCATTTAATTATTTTTAATTTGTTGTTTACTTATTTTGCAAAATTTATATGAATGATGAATAAGCACTGGGCTCTGAGCATATAATTTGATGCACATTGCTAGCCTAGAAAGCTATATCTGACACTTTTTCTATTGAGATATGATCTTAACCCATTTTTTATTTACTCTGGCAGTATAAAATTTGTCCTAGTTTTGAAAATATTATGAAATAAGAAGATAATGTTCACAAAGATTGAATATTTTGTTGAATATAAGCAAGTAATTTGATTGTTACTTTCATTCTACTTATTAATCAAGGGATGACATTGCCACTGTTTTCAGCTTCAGCGGTGTTTTGTAAAAAATAGTTGCAATTTTTGCTAATTTTTGTTTGGTTGAACCATTGCCCAAACGGAACCAACTTTTTATTGTCAGGTTACTTTGGTTCTGGTTTAGCCATAAAATTCGCGTAAAACCAAACAGTTTTGATTGGTTTTGGATTTATTTTTGCAAAAATCCAAACTAAACCGACCATCTAAACCCGGGTGGCGTACCTTTTGGATTTCTAAATCTATTTTGCTATTTGTTGTATGATATTAACTCTTTATGGTATTATCCTATTAACTATTAACTCTACCTACTATCTTTTTTGTCACGATGTCATTTATTACTGGATTAGCCTAAATGAGCTATTGTGTTTGTGAATGCAGTGAATACTTGAAAAGATGGCTGAAGAGGAACAACCAAAGGATCTCAACTATATTCCAGAGGTTATATTGAAGAAGAGGAAACACAGTGAAGCATGGGCCTTGAGTAAAAAGGCGCAACTCCAGAAAAAAAGTTTCCAGCTCAGGAAGTCCAAGGACTTCATAAAAAAGCCCGAGGATTTCATTTTTGAATATCGCAACAGGGTAGCTTTTCTTAACTTTGCTATATGAAAGTTTGCTCCTTATGAATATGATTAATTTATAGTTGAAAATATGTTTTGATTTTAATAAGATTGAAGTGTTTGGTTTATCAGAAACGAAAACAAAATCATGTTTTCATAATAATGAAATTTCTTAGTTTCTGATTTCCTTTGTTTTCAAATTTTAGGTGTTAGTCTATTGTTTAGTAAGGTTCTTTTTTTAATTAATTTGAATTAGGGTAAGCTGTTATATTTTCAGGTCAGTTTGCTATATGAAAGTTTTTGTTCCTTATGAATATGATGAAATTTTAGGTCAAACTGTGGTTTTGATGAGATTTAAGTTTGTTTTATTAGAAATTCAGAACTGAAAAAAAATTAGGCTTTTAACAATTAACACTGAAATCTCTTAATGTAGTTAAAATAGGTTATATCATAATATTTTTAAAAAATAGGTTTTTTTACACTGAAATTTGTGTTATCCTCTCCAATGATGTATAAATAAGTAATTGAACGGTTACACGGTTTTAGTCACAACCTGTACTGCATCTCTCGCTATCTCTCTCTCTCTCTCTCTCTATATATATATATATATATATATATCTTCCTTCCTCTCTCTGTCTTACCCTGTTTGTATGTGCGTGTGAACTTGGAGGAATGCAAGAAGGTTGTGAATGGATCCTGTGATGAAAGCCGTATATGATTTTATAAGCTATGAGATCTGAGGGCTTTGTATACTAACTTTATCTGTTTGTGTGCTTTACATGGTTGAATTTGCAATCAGCTTTACCTATTTATAGTTAAGAAACTAAGTCAGTTTATCTTTTCTCTTTGTTGATGATCTGTATTATCTTTTACTGTTTTTCTATAATTGTAATTGAATGGCCCGCTTTGAAAATTTGATAATCTGCTCATTTTATTTTGTTATATTTGATTTATGACTTTGCAAGATTGTACTTGCTTGTGTTGTGATGTTTGTGATATCACTAACTAAATACATTTTATTTATAACTTCTATCACTTGTGTAGGAGATTGACCTTATTAGAATGAAACGAAGGGTCAAGTGGAGACGTGGAGATAAATCGAGGCCAAGCAACAAGCCCATAATAGTCATTCGTATACAGGGGTAGGGTCTTTGTTTCTCTCCTTGATGTTTTGATTTTTTGTCTCTTTGAACAGTCATAACATATTTATTTTGCTCTATTTGCTTTTAGGAAACAAGACATGCATGCTACAACCAGAAAGCACTTATTCAGTTTGGGATTGAGAAGAATATTCAGTGCTGTCTTTGTAAAGCCAACTGATGGAGTAATGGCCAAGTTGGCAAGAGTTGAACCATATGTCACCTATGGGTAAGCGATAGATTGATTTTCATGATTTTATAGCAGTTGCGTACTTGCGTATGAGATGATTATGAGTTTATGTTATGATATGTAACTGGAAGGGTAGATTTGTTGAACTCTCGTATAGTTTTAGGTAGTGTTATCAAGTAAAAAGTGTCTGTAGCTGCACTGTTGTGCTATAGCGTAGAGGAATATGAACAAATCACTGTTGTTTTGCGATACACTATTTAGTACAGATAAATGCACTATAACCATGTGGGTAGCGGAATCTGAACAAACCGATATATTCCTTGATCGACAAACACTATTTTTAGGTTAAAAGGAAGATGAATGAGTTGTATAAATATCAAAGATGATTCTCTTATGGTCCCCTGTAGCTAAATTTATTCCAATAGCATAGCTGCCTCTCCTATCCTGAGAGTTTGAACTGAAACTTCTGTCCATAAAGTTAACTTCATAAATTCTTCCTTTTCAAATAAACTTCATAAATTGTTTGTGGAATGTTTGAAGTCTACTATCTATAAATACTTTTTGGTTTATAATATCCCTGAGGAAGTTTTGGTTTGGTCCCCCTCCTCTTTTTGGTTTGTTGTTCCCCTTTTCTCTTTTTTATCAATATATGGGGGGTTGCCCTAGCTCTCTGCTATGCTTCCTTGTTTGCTTAAAAAAAAAATTGGGTTATTTGGAGATCAAGGATATTATTATTATAGCAGATGCTTGCAACTATGTTAGGGAAGGAAAATGCTAAACCTTATGTCTACTAATAGTAGAGTGTTCCTGTGCATGTTACACATGATGCATCAGAAACTATGTAAAGTAGTGCACATATGGTCAATCACACCACTTAATTAGAAAAATTGGTTTTGCTATTTCCTTGTATCTTTACTTTCCTGTGTATGGTGGGACCCCTTCCCGGACCCTGCGTATACAGGAGCTTTAGTGCATCGGGTTGCCCTTTGCCCTTTTTTTTTTTACTTTCCTGTGTATATGCATTATTTTCAGTTTGCTGTGGATTATTGCTAATTTTGTGAAAATCTGTTTCTGTTTCTTTTGAAGATATGCAAATCTTAAAACCATAAAGGAGCTGATTTACAAGAAGGGACATGCAAAATTAGATAAGCGAAAAGTTCCTTTGACAGACAATAACCTTATTGAGCAGGTAATACATACATGGTGTTCCTAGATTCCTAGTTTTCCTTTTACCCACTCACCGAATTGTTTTTATAACTGTTCCACTTTTTGCCTTGTAGGAATTGGGAAAGTTTGGTATTGTATGCATAGAAGACATTGTGCATCAAATTGACAATGTTGGTCCACACTTTAAGGAAGTTGTCCGATTTATGTGGCCCTTTGAACTGAACAAGCCAGCAGATGGATTAAAAGGATTGAAAAACCGATACAAGGATGGTGGAGATTCAGGGGACCGTGAGGATCTCATCAATGAGCTCATCAATAAAATGAATTGATGTAGGTCATAGCCACATTATACTATCAATATAATCAGTGTTGATGGTTTGTGGTGATTTTGATGTTTTGTCACAAAACTAATATGTAATATCTTTGTGCCTTCATTTATTGCTTTTAGCTGTTTTTGTTTTCTTTTTTATTTGGGTTAGTATGTAGGGGGTTGACAATGAGAGGAAGGAGAAAGGGATTGGTCAAATGTATTTGATGTACTTGAAACCATGCTGTAGTTGCTCCCTTTTCAATATATCTAAAACCATGTTTATGTCCTGAAATGAAGTTTCCATTTTAAGTTGAACATAACTGTTCTTCAAAAAGAAAATGTTGAACATAACTAGTTAAGTGTTATTATATGAACTAATATTGAGGCAATTGATGCCAAACAATTTTTTGACAATCAGTTGGCAGAAGATAATCAATAGATGACTATTGATTTTGTCAATTGTTTATTAATACTTCTTTTGCAGGGTTTATTAATACTTAATCTTTGTAACACTAAAACCATGTAAATGCAGTTTTTCAAGGTTTGAAGAAACTTTCTTGCCCTTGTGCTTCAAGTAATGTTTAAAGAACAATGGGTTAGAGTGTGATAGATTTGAATTGTCAATTCACTATAACACTACCGAGGTTTTTGAACTATTTTTTGTTTAAGAGTAGATTTAGCATATTTCAAGTTAACAAGATTTTGTAAATTTGATTTAAGGTGCTGTTTTTCAATAGGTTTTGTAGAGTTAATACATTTCTTACACATCTGACAAATCTAGATGATGGTTTTTTTGTTTTAAAGTCTTGCAATGTTTCCGTAAATAAATAACCAATGGATCAATATTTTGGGGATGTGGAATAGGTGGTTCATTAGAGGATTCTGTCTCAACTAAAGTATTTTTCTCCAAGTTGAACCTATGATCTCCAATCATAGTCATATGACTCTCAATTCACTCTAGGATATTATGGTATGAGTTGAGTTCGCGGTTCTCAATCAACCTCACAAATCATGTTAATATGGCTCCAATTCTTTTGATCTTTGGATTAAATTCAAACTAGTTAAACTATCCAACACTCAAACTAGTTGAACTATCCAACACTCAAATACAAGTATCATTTAAGACACAATAGTAAACCCATCATCTTTTAAGCAAGAATGTTATATAAGCATCATGTGAGGTGAATACAGTCCAGTATACACATCAACAATGATGATGCACTATCTATACATTCCCTGATTATGCCCAAAAGAAGAATGCATTGGCTTTAAAGTTTAACCTACCAAAAGTTTGTATAGGATATAGACATCTCGTATCTCAAGGTTCACTGATACTTCCATTTCTTGAGCTTTTGGCGCGCGAGAAATTCATATTTAGTCTCTCCTTCATCGAAAAATACCAAAATTTCGTGGTGGAGATCCTTATGATGTATTAAACATGCCTGGATATTTGAGGATCAAAGTTTGACATATGGGTGGACGCACACTTAAGAAAAAATTGCAATTTTACACGTTTCGGTTGAAAAATCAAAATAAATCAAACATGCATAAAAGAAGAACCAGGAATGATGGCAAGTAACAATCAAACATAGCAGAACACACTTTGCTCATCAGTGTTGAATGAAGAACCAGGAAAGAAGAACCAGGAATGTTACAACTTACACAACATGCAAAAAAAAAAGAACTAGTGTTCATCCGGTGTCCACATGCAGTGTTGAAAATTTCTATAGCTTTAAAGTTTAACTTATTAAAAATCTATGGAGTGTTGAATGAAGTAATTGGATCCCATATTGTTAAGGTTTTTAGGTTGTTCTCGAACATCTTCATCCTCTGAGGTAGCTTTTGAAGGTGAGCTTCATAGACTTCTAAACTTTAAAACTATAGATATATTCTACATAACATGTGAAATTATGGACAGTAAATGAACTCCAGTTCTTTCCACTTGTTCTGTTACTTTTAACACACTGATAAATTTATTCTCGCGGCCAAACAGAAAATATTACAAAGGCACCGAAATACACAGAAGACCCCTAACAGCTATGAAAACAATAAAACAGCCCTGCGACTAAAAACAATAACGAGGCTGTTATATACGTCATAAAAAAAATTGCCACATCACCATTCCGTTTGTTGATCGGTATAATTTGACAGCAAAGACTATTTGTGCCAATGGGGTAAAAATGTGGAGATTTTAAAAATATTTATTGAAATGTAGGGACTATTCTTCAAAGAAGGGTAAAATGCAAGACCAACATAATTAACTATATAAAATGATAAAAATTAGTTGTTAGTTGTTATATTGTTAGTAGAGAGTTGAACTAAACCCTCCTTTTCACTCAAATTCGTATGTTCCTTCCATGCACTAGTAAGTCATTTTGTGTTGTTTTGAATTGTATTTTGATAGATTAATAATTGTTATTATGGCGGAGTTATGTGGTTGGAATTCCTTAAGACTTTGTAATATATATTTTGTTCGACTCTTTATACTCCTTACTTTTTTATATGTTTTGTTTTTGAAAAATGTACAGGTATACATATAGAGAACATACGAAAATGAGTTATATTTGAAGATGAAGAGGAAATCACATAAAGGAAAACGAGTAGCCGAATTGTTTCTTTGGAAGAGAATGTTAGCATTAGGCATTAGCATTGAAATGAAAGAAAAATTCAACCAATTATAACACCACAAATAAAGAAAAAGGCAAGACAATAATCAATGATGAAGATCACTTGGACTATTTTAATGAGTATTGGATATGATGTAACAAATGAGGAACATCTTTAACATATTTTTCTACTTTGACATATGAGATAACCAATGGAAAACAAGCTTTGACGTGTTTACCTTATACAAACTTTGACGTATTTTTCTTTTATCGTAAAAGGAAAACACGTCAAAGCTTGTTTTCCATTGGTTATCCCATATGTCAAAATAAGAAAAATGTTAAAGGGTAAATTTAATTGGTTATCTCATATTTTAGAATTGGAAAATATGTCTAGGATTGTTCCTGATTGGTTACCTCATGTCCAAATGTGTGTGTATATATTATTATCTCTATTAATAAATGAATGCCATTTTAGAAAAATATAGAAAACGAATTAATTGTATATTTGTATTTTTATACGACACAATTCATTATTGATTTTCCTCAAATTTTACCCCAATTGTTTACGTTTCTGTATGCAAAAGTGTGGTTTACCTACGTGTTTCCTTTGCTGGTGAGTGGATCTTCTGTGACTGGTCGTGCTCTCTTTCTCCAAATAGGAGAGGTACGCTTGCAAATGACACTCTAACATCCAAGTTAGATTTGCTGCTAGTAGATAACAAAGTGGTTATCTAATGAGTATGGGGGGGACTCCCTATGTATAGTAGTGGATCTGGTGACAATCTATTTGTTGCTTGCTATCTTCTCTCTTTAGCTTCAGTTTATCAAAGTACCATCCCCCTGATAGGCGGGGATGCCTATCTGGTTTTAGTTAGTCTCATGTAAGTAGGAATGACTCATGCATATATGATGATATGCTAATGTAACTGATGGTGAGATAGGTAGATATGCCTAACAAGTTAAAATAAGGTCCTAGCACATAGGAACGACATGGTAGCTATAAACAAGTTGATTACGCCTTGAGACAAAGAACACGTAGGAGCTCAGTTGATATAAGGTGGAACGATGTGGCTCTATATTGTTATAGCCATTATCCTATCTTACAAATCACCTTGACGTGCTGCTTCAGACAATGTGGTTTAAGAGGTCGACTCATATGCCTATCCATGTGTAAAATTGAGGTGGTCACCTCGATGGACTATACATTGCCTTGTTTGTTAGGCCTTCTTGTCTTGATCCTTATGGGCCTTTGTTGAAATTTGTCTTGAATTATTGTTGGGAAAAAGCCCCACATTAGAGAATAAGAAGACGTATGCAAAGACTTACCATATAAATAAAAGTCTTGTGTGTTAGTATTTCTTGCACCAATATAGTTCGTAGGTTTTGCTATAGCTGGTTTTACCTCTACTATTCAGTATATGTAATCATTGATTATAGTGGAATTCTTTTCAGTGGTTCTGCCCGTGGATTAGTCAGCACATTACTGGATACCACGTTAAAGCTTGTGTCGTTTTCATTATGTCTTTTACTATTATTGTCATTATTCTTGTGTCCCGTTATAACAAACTGGTGTCAAGAGCTGGTTCAAATCAGTTTAAGCGGGAATGATGGCTGGAGGTAAAAGTTTGAAAGTTGACAAGTTCACTATGAGGAATAATTTCAGTTTGTGGCAGATTAAGAATCGAGCATTGTTTAAATAGCAGGACCTATGAACATCTTTGATAAAGCCTACACCAAATCCTCTACTTGATGATATCGCCACTCTGGAGGAGAAGGCACATTCTACGTTGATCCTTGCTTTTGAAAATCATATCATCACTGAGGTTGTCGAAGAGGATACCATTGCTGGTATGTGGTGTAAGCTAGAGAGTCCATGCATGATGAAGAGCTTAACCAACAAGTTGCTCTTGAAGCAACGTTTGTTTAGTTTGTGTATGCAGGAAGGTACGTCCTTGAGAGAACATCTAGGATCATGTCGTTTACTTGTTTTTTCTGTGTTATTCACTATGAAAACCCTCCAAATATCATGCTTAAACATAGTATAGGACAATTCATATTATATAATCCAATTTGTTTCTAAAGTGTTCAACTTATATAATCTGAACTGTCTCAGACTGTGGATGCTAGCGTTACACCAAAGGTTTGGACGATTTGTGATGTGTTAAATGAGTTTTAAATGGTAAACTTGTTTCCTTTGACTCAATTTACAATCTTGTGACATTTATGCTATAAATAGGCATGCATCCTTCAACATATACATCATTTTTCACTTCTCATTCATTCTCAATTTTTTTATTTTTAATTTTGAGTGATTTATAATATCATGGTGATTGTTTTCCATTCATACAATTACTTTGCAGATTACGTGGGGATTGTATGTTGGTCAACAAGAACCTTTGATATCAATTACATAACCATTTTGTAGGTTTCAACTGTTTTCAGATCGTATAATCCAACATTCTCTAAAAAAAAAAAAGTTCAGGTTATATTTTAAGCAAAAAATATTATGGAAAAAATAATAATAGCCAATATTTAGTTAGCCCATTTTGTTTGGACCCAAAAATCATGATCCTACTTGATAGGTTCACATTGCATTTTCATCTTACCATAAAAATAAAAATAATAAAAACCAATATGCGTTATTTATCTTCTGTTTATTCTCCATTTTCTACCATATATAAATAAATCATAAACCGTTCATTTTGGAATTCCATTTTTTCTTCTCTACAACATTGGGATCTTCTGCAGAGACCAACCAACCCAGAAGAAAGTACAAAGGCAAAAATTAATATTGAAAAAATAAATTAAATTCAACCCCTTTGTAAATCCCTTCCTTCAGTTCTGGTTTTTATTTATTTATTATTTATTAATTATTTTTTTGGATTTTGATCTTGCTTTTTCAATTGGGTGTTTTTTGTTCCTAATTTTTCCAAGAAAAGTTACGATTTTTTTCTTCTGATGATGGATTTTGTATAGGGTTTGCTTTGAGGGTTCAATTTACGGTTTGATTTTGAATTGGGGTTGTGATTGGATGTTGATCTTGTGATTGGTGCCATGGATGAAATTTCTGTGATTTAATTAGGTTTTTGAAATTGTTTCTGATTTGGGATTCTTTTTCATATTTTGATTCTGATTGGTTCTAAGTTTTTTGATTAATTGGTGATGAATAAGATAGGGTGTAATTGGAATATTCCACAATTGAAAAATTGGTTTTTTTCCCCTAAAAATTGGTTAAAATATGCTTAATTATTTATTGATGTATTGCTTGGATAAATTAGTTACCCCCAATTTGTTCTGGCTTTCAGAACAAGTTTTTGGGGTTTTCCCCTAAAATTTGGTCCAAAATTGCTTTAGTCTATATGGGAGATTTTTCATTTTGTGATTTATGATCTCTATTTTTGATACTTGTTTACAATGTTATGTTGTTTCTATTTCATATTATTCCTTTGGTTTCATACTTTTTAAGGATATTTAGGTTAGACATCTACGATGTGCGAAAATTATTGATCCTTTGTGATGGTGTTGGACAGGAAGAAATCCTGCCGACCCTAATAACCCTACATTTTTGTGGCAATTATCATTGCCATAAGTTGTTGCCTGGACTTTCAAATTTACGAATCTACCATGATTGATTCCTCTTTCCTGTCGTAAACCAATAAAACCGAGATGATGGACTAGATATAAGTCTAACTAACCACCCATGACATCTTTTGTTAGTTGTTTCTGTAACAATAACACATCCAAGTCCTTGTGTTTATTGTTTTCTTGTAGTTAGTGTCAGTTTAATTTGAATTTTCCCATAGGTTGAATTGTGTAGATAAACATAGGTGAACATCTTAGAAGTTAGAAAAGATAACTCCTAATATTGTTGTATTCAAAAAACAGTGTTGAGTTTATGAATCAGATTGATTGAAATGTCCTTAATTCTGTCTTTCTATTGTTTTATCGCTAACTGCTATTTAAATTGAGTTGCTGATGAATTTTTTGAAATGTTGTTTCATTTGACATAGTTTTTTCTTCCTTTTTGGTGGTATACCTGCAGACTTTGTGGCTTGTTGGTGATTCTGTTGTACGAAAGTGTTTGATAAAATTACATGTCCAAGATTGTAGTGTACATTGATTCGTTATTTATAACGTACTTTGGAGCATTGCATGAGCGATTTCCCTGTGATTCTTTTGTGAAGTCAACTAAAAATCCTATAGTTACAAACTGACATTCAGAATCCTCTGGTAGGGAATATAGCTAGAGATTATTGTCTTGGTAAGTTTATTAGCAAACGATGCAGCATATTTCTACTATTTCACTTTTGCATTGCAAGCACTGAATCTTGGTTTGAATTACTCAAATTCTCTTTTTTACATGATATATTATCATTATAAGCATTTTTCTTTTATATATCTGTAATGTTATATTTCTGGTTAGAGGGCGAGCCTTGGCGCAACGGTGCCTTGTGAGTTGGAGGCCACAGGTTCAAATCCAAGATACGGCCTCTTCGCTTACAAGGTGTGACTGTGTGTCTGCCCTCCCTAGAACCCACCTAGTGGTAGCCTTGGGCTACCCTTTTTAATAGGAAGTTGATTTTTACTGTGTTAGAAAGTCTTCTTTTTTCAAAAATGTCATTGTATTATAAATCTTAGTTTTAGAGAAGAGATTTTCCCGATAAAATAGTATATTAAACTATGACTTACACAAATTGCTTTTACATTGAAAGTTTAAACATTTGGGTCTCATATTCGTCTTTTTGGTAAAAGATACAATATGCAGCCTAATAATAAATTAAGATTTGTGGTCATTGTGTCATGCCTTCTGAAATTAATTTGGTTCACTGACTAGCAATGATAGTATAGTTCGATTAGTTTAAAAAATCTGTTTGTACCATTGAACTTAAATTGTGATATGATATCCTAGTCACCTAGTCATATACTGGTTTAGAATCCAAGATAATGTTATATATGTCTGTTAGCAATAGTTAAGAGCATTTATTATGTTAAATTTATAATTTCAATTGATGTAATTACTAATTGGACAGCCTAATATTTTAGTTAGTCTTTTATTTTCTTTGTCAACAGTCAGTAGATTTGTCCTTTTAGTCATCCTCTATATTGATGTTCTTGTAGTCAAGGAAATGAAATTTTTTGTGTGAGGGAAGTATGAGCATCTGAGGAGAGGACAAAAAGTTGTGTACTTCATTTAGTTTATAAATGAATAGATCTTGCATATTCGAGTTCAACAGATTAAATCCCTTGATCAGGAGTATCAAGAAGTAGTATACATTGGAGATCACTAGTGCCATGGTCTATATTTGTGATGGTCTGTTCTGTGTTGAATCGTGATGTCACTTGAATCTCAAAATCATAGATAGGAACCGAACTATATAATATTTTTGTTTAATCATGTTATAGGGCAAGAATGGTTTGTGGTCTTCTCTGTTTGTGGAGAAAGGGAAAACATTATCCACGATTGAGAGTCTAAGTCTAATTTTCTAATCATACCTTTAATTCCCTTTTAATTGGAAGGGCAGAAGAAGGGCAAATATAAATTATATTTAGAGTATAACAGGGAAAATGGAGGAAGGAAAACAACTAGAAATTTGCATATTAGTGTTGATGAAATTAATCTTATCAGCTTCCTTTGCTTTTTCTTAGACATATATAGAAGAATTGTTCTTCTACATAATGTTTACCATTTTTTTTGATTTTATGTCGGAAATTTTGTGTACATGTTGTTGTCATGTTATGAAAAAAATAGTTTTCTAATGCGTTGAATATGTTGAGTAGTTAACACGGTGCGAGGAAGATGGCTGGTTTTAAGCGAAGATTATGTAATGATTCAGATATGCATGCTCTTCACAGAGAATTGGATGAAGTTTCATGTCCTATCTGCATGGACCATCCACATAATGCTGTTCTCCTACTTTGCAGCTCTCATGATAAGGGCTGCAGATCTTACATTTGTGATACAAGTTATAGGCATTCAAATTGTCTGGACCGATTTAAAAAATTGAGAGACAACTCTAAGGAGAACCCAAATTTACAAAGTTCTTTAATAAACACTAACAACTCTTCCGGTAATAGTTTTGATATTAACTTTACTATGCAATCTGACATGCATAATGTTGATGAATTATTACTCTACCAAAATGAAATTAATACTCTATTGTCTGTTGGAATTCCACAAGGATCGAGACAGGGTGATGCCCAAGATCCAAGTAGACATTTAGACCAACATGATGAAGGCATTTTAGAAACTGCTGATTCTGAGAACTTGCAGGACAGGGCTGTTCTTGAGGAGGAATTAGATGTAGATAATTCATCCGAGGACTCAAAGTCGAGTTTGCATTGTCCTCTGTGTAGGGGCACAGTATTAGGCTGGGAGGTTGTTGAAGAGGCTAGAAATTATCTGAATAATAAGAAGAGAAGTTGCTCAAGGGATTCATGCTCATTTGCTGGAGATTATCTGGAATTGCGTAGGCATGCTAGGAGAGTTCATCCTACTTCTCGTCCCTCTGACGTTGATCCGACAAGAGAACAAGCGTGGCAACAATTTGAGCGCCAGAGAGAATATGGTGATATTGTGAGTGCTATTCAGTCTGCCATACCAGGAGCTGTGGTAGTTGGGGATTACGTTCTCGAAAATGGAGATGGTATTGGTAGGTTACCAGGTGGTGGTAGGGAGGGGAGCAATGGCAATGGTAATGTACCTTGGTTAACCACTACAACCATCTTGTTCCAAATGATGGATAACACCATTGAAATTGTTAGGGAACCAAGAGCTCGTTCTTCAAATGGATGGTCAAGGCATCGTCGTTCATCTGACCGTCGTCGCTATCTTTGGGGTGAGAATTTGTTGGGTCTTCAAGATAATGAAGTCGAAGAAGATCTACGAATATTTAATGAACTGGTTGAAGATGCATCTCATGTCCCAAGGAGGCGCCGTCGTCTGAATAGGACGAGGTCCAACGAAGATCATTCATGATTGTTGCCGTCATTTATCTGGTAAAATTCATACTTGAGTTTTTTTGGCTAAAATTCAAACTGTTCCTTATTTGTCATCAGTTAACCCCACTTGGTTTCTTCAATAGAATTGTTTGAGCAAGCATGCTGAACATGGTCAAGTTGTATCTGGCAAATCATGATTTCAGACCTATGCATCAACTTTGGACCCTTAGAGTGTGCTGAAACAGCAAAGTTCAGAGTTAATTATGATCAAATCCTTATCACAAGTTTCAATGAAACAAAGAATTTCTAGAATGAATGTTTTTCTTAAGTTTGATTTTATATGTAACAACATTAGCCTTGGGAACACTAAACTTCTGGGTGGTTTGGCAGATTGTTGCATAGTATGTAAATTATATTGTTCAGTCTTTACATCAATTAAATTGTTTGTTTTCAGCTTGTAAATATTGTGTGATCCTTATGAAGCACATTGTATCATTGTTTACTGGGATGTCATCACAGTATCTAGTGCCTTCAACTGGATTTTTTGTGAATGCTTTTGAGGTACATTGTATAAATTAAGAGCACATATTTTTTAAATCCGTTGAAAGATAGGATAAAAAGGTGAAAAGAAACAGCTAAATCTTATAGAGAAAAAAAAATGTTAAATCTCACAATATAGATGGTTTATGAACTAACATAGTAAAATGATACTAGTGTGTGACTTAATTGGATGATTTTGAACTCAAAAATTAATCATTTATAATTGAAAATGATTTTGCATTTTTTCGTTGTATATTCTATCTACAAATAGTTTCTGGGATATTAAAAGCTGTCCGAGAGTTCTCGTGAGCTTAGCTCAGTTGATAGGGACAATGCATAATATATGCAAGGTCCGAGGTTCAAACTCCGACCACGAGTTCTCGTGAGCTTAGCTCAGTTGATAGGGACAATGCATAATATATGCAAGGTCCGAGGTTCAAACTCCAACCACGACTAAAAAAGCTGTCCGAGTGGTCAAGCAATTGTTTATGGGATAAACATCAAATGCCATTAACAAATGCCACTTCACGAAAGGAGGCATAATTTACGTGTACGTTTGCATGTGCATACATATTTTTAAAACTTGGTAAATGTGTGACGAATGCCTCAAAACAAAAAGTGTAACTAAGTAGAACTCAAGCATGATATGTGTTGATTCTATGAATAGATTGCTTAGACGGAACTAAGTGCATGCTTATTGTTTAAGCAAAATTGTATTTGTAATAAGTTTGATTGAGTCTTAAATTTTTGGAAAAAACTATACTAAATTCAAAATTTATAACTTAGTAACATAATAAATATTCACAGTTTTGTTTTTAGTCCCTACAAAATAAAATCATACTTTTTAGTCCCCGTGACATTTTCCTTAAGCATTTTAGGAACCAAAAATGTTGATGAAATTTTTTGACAGGGACTAAAAATGTTAATGGTAAAATTTTATAAAGACTAAAAATGCTGATGAAATTTTTTATGGGGACTAAAAAGTGTGATTTTATTTTGTAGGGACTAAAAACAAAATTCTGAATATTTATAGGGACCATTTACTTAATTAACCCAATAAAAAATAGAAAAGTCATTATTATAGCATACTAGTAGAATATTTCCATAAAACCATGTATTAAATTATTTAAATATCCCATGAACTAGTTAAGAAAAACAAAAATAAAAAATTTTACATTGTAAAGAGTATTCTTTACACTTTTAAGAGTTTGACTATACACGTTTCAAGAATTTTTCTCCTGTATATATATATATATATATATATTAGTCTCTTAACTATTGTCCAGGAGCACTAATTAGCATTTTCCATTAATTAATATTAAAATATGAACAAAATATATCAAAAGTATGAACTTTTTTTTACACAAACAAACTTACGTCATTTTATTAATAATAACAGTAGCAATGCAAATTGAAATTAAATTAAAAATATTGTGTGAAGCATGGGATAAAGTTGTCCTTGCAAGAGCATGAACGCTTATGTTTGCTTAACGCCCAGTAAACACAACTTCATGGTTTTTAAAATTTTGGAGTAAACTTATGCAATTAACTATTAAACCATACTTCGAATGATTCACCTTATCGGAATACACATCATCAACTACCATCTTACAGTTTGATTCAAAGAAAATCCGCAGATGACACAAAGTTGCGATCCATTAGAGGCTTTGATGCATCCCCCAAGCTTCACTCTCCTCTAAAGTCATAGAAACCTTTAAATCATTTGTCATAGCCCCTACAAACCGTCCATCACTATCTCGTAAGACCGCTCCCATACAAATCGTCTAACCATAAGTGAAAACTGTGGCGTCGACATTGCATTTTAACAAACCAGCTTCGGGAGGCTACCAAACTACATCATGTGTCTGCTGATGTGTCATGGTTTAAGTTTGATGTACTCGTCCAGCACATTCCCAAGCGTTGAGCACTACTTGTGCATGCTGCAAAATTTGATCAGGTGATTCAATTTTGTTTTCCGGCAATTGCAAATTTCATCTTTTCCATATACACCAAGAAGTCATAGAAAAAGTCCCAAATTGCTTCATTGACAATCCCTGCCACATGTGAGTGAAAACATCACCAAAACTTTCATCCTCATCCATCAATTCTTCCAAAAAAGGCTAAAGAGTTATTTTCCTCCAACATTTTATACTATCCACACAAACAAGAAATAGGTGTCAATTGTACTCTATTAGGCATGGCAACAAAACCCATACTCGTGGTTATCCACCCGAACTAAAGCCGTTTTAACGGGTTTTCCCCGTTTTGACTGGGTTTGGGTTTTCCCCGTTTCAAGACACAGGTATGGGACGGGTAACGAGTATATAGGTACCCACCCCGAACCCATACCCAAATCCGTCCCGAATGCAGAAAATTACTTTATATTGACATGTCATGTTATTTTGTTTGATAATTGTTGTGTTATGAAAACTATCATTGATATTTAAAGGAGCAACTAAATCAATCGGTCTAACAAGTGTTAAAGTGAGCATATTGCTGGATAATGCATTACAACATTTCTCTTAAGGTTGCAAAAAATCTTATATTTTTTATTAAAAAAAATTATTCAATGCGGGGATGGGATGGGGATGAGGTTCAATTTCTCATCCCCGTTAGGTATGGGTAGGGTAACGGGTAAGTATATTAGAATCGGGTATGGGACGGGGAATGTAAAACCCGTCCCCACCCCACCCCAATGTCATGCATATACTCTATATAAGATTGACAAATTACACAATTTGAGGTACACTCTATTATTTTACAATTCAGTTTTGTCTATTCGGTAGACAATCCCTTCTATGTGCCACATAAAATGCTTAACTTTTAGATGAATTGGTAGAGATCAAAACTTATTTCAATCACCTCCTAATTTCCACTCATCTCTATTAATCAACACATCTACACAAACATGGTATGCATTTTCAACCGAATAAACATCTTTCTTATCAAACATCTAAATAATTGCATCATTTTGCTCACGATCAAGTAAAGGTATTTTAGGAATTAAATGACTTACAATGGTTGTTGCTGCAGGTTGAATTGTTGGAGTTTATATAATAAGATTCACCTCATTTCGGAGTCAAGGAGAATGCCAAATCGGAATACTTGAACCATCACCAATTATCGTAACATGTTTTCAACAATATGTGAGAGGACCATATGCTACACCAATTCTCCTAGAATATCCTCATTTGAAAAGTATTTAGCTTTCAAAATTTGAGAGACCATAGCATTCGGGTTTAAATTGTCACCGGTCTGGTTAAAATTTTGTCTCCGTCAAAGTCATTATAAATTATAACTAAGGAATATGTTCCTACACAGGCTTCAGGGCAATAACATGTTGCAGTTTTGGCGAAGAGTCAAGCTAAGAAACAAATAGAGGATCAACAGAGTAATACATTTTCTGATATGTGTATTGTTGGTTCTTGGAGTGATCAAAGAAGAACTATATTCTATAATATATAAATAACATCCTTACGTGAAGAAATAGATCCTCTCAATTGGGAAAAAATGTGACAAAAATGTGGTTATCTTAACCATTGATTTCAACATTATCAATGGTCGATTAATGACAGATTTTATCCATTGATAATGTGAAGGTCAATGGTCAAGATCTCCACATTCTTTCCTCAAATCATTTTCCAATTAAGAGAATTCATTCCATTATGTGAGAATCTTTTAATTTATTTTTATTTTTCTTGTCTTTTTTATTCTACTAGGCTAGGTTTATGTCTTCTAGACTTTTGTTTTTCTTTTTTCATAAAAAAATTAATAGTAAATTGATAATTTAGTGTAGTTACTAAAGCAATTAATTGATTTTACCTTACTTTTATATGATTATTTATGTCTTTTACTATCTCCTTTTATAACTTACTTTCTATTAACTTTCATTCATACGATATTCTTTTCTTTTCTTTAATGACAAATATTACTATGTTAATATTTTTCTCTTGTCATGACTCAAACTATAAACTTTTATCTCATTTAATCTCTCAGCTTAAACCAGCTCAAAGCCTGTTGAGCAGCCCAACCCCATTCTTTCATTTTTCTTACTTTCTTTCATTTAATTTTTGAAAAATGCTCTTCTCCCAACAAGTTTTGCTCACTCCCAACCAAACTCCCGAAAATACACCTATAGTGAGTTAAGTCACACATATGTTAAACCAGCGTGAGTTAACTCATACGGGGTATCTTAAGCAATTTGGTTGGGAGGGAGCATTTTTTGTTGAGAGAAGAGCAATTTTCTAATTTTATTTTCTCATCCAAATATAGTGTCAATTAGGGTTGGGAATAGGTCAGCCGGCCTACAGAGGCCTACAGCCTGACCTGTTTAGGCCTGGCCTGACCTGTTTATTAAAAAGGTTAGGCTAAGGCTTTTGAAAAAGCGTATGTAAGTAAATAGGTCAGGCTTAGGCTATCAAAAAAGCCTACGAAGCCTAATAGGTCGGCCTGATTATGCATGTTATTAAAATTTATTTTTTATTTATAATGAAATATAATTTATATTAAACATAAAAATAAAGAAACAACTCAAATAATGAACTTTTTAAATAGGCTTTAAGGCCTTATAGTGAAATAGGCATTTAAAGCCTTATAGTGATAAACAAGCCTTACAATGAAATAGGCTTTAAGGCCTATTTAGCCTATTTAAAAGTAGATAAAATGGAATGTTTAAGACTTTAATAATAAGTAGGAATGTAAATAGGCTTTCAGGTCAAGCCAGACTTTTAAATAGGCCAAACCAAAAAAATAGGCCTATGAAAGGCCGTAGACCAGGCTCAAACTTGCGATTTTTTTCGTAGGTCAGGCTCAGACCTATCAAAGTCTAACGTGGCTTGACCTATTCCCAACCGCTAGTGTCAATGAATAGCATGAACAAAATGGGTTTTCTAGATCCTTGAGTGAGTATATTATGAGGTTATTCCCAAATACAAGTTTTAAATTCTGTTGTCAAGCTCACCCATGTGACGTTGATAGTTCCCCAATTTGCACCCACATAAATTCACTACTTACTTACTAAAATATCTTATGCAAGCCCCACATGCTCTCTCAACTACTACATATTAAGGTATCTTTTGAGTTCATATGTCACACACATACACGATTCTGAAAGGGTGCACCTACCCACGAAGCATCATATTGTACCAACAAATTTTATTTCTTAATCCTAATCGGTTTAGATGAGATAACACAAACATCTTTCAATTTATTAAGTGGTCTCAAATTTAAATCTATGAATTAAATTTATAGTAGCATTAAAATTATTAACAATAAGGTCCATCGATCCAAAGATTAGTGTGCCCCTTAAAACTGTGGGCATTTTCTTTGTGAAGTGTTGAATAAATAAGATTGTGTATTTGTATTCAATTATCTTTAGTTATATGAATATCTTATCCATTTTAATTGTTTATCCATGTTATGGAACATGTTATTTGTTGAGACCAATTTCCGTGACAGCATATAATTATTTTCCATGATTGAGCTTCCTATGTTTTTCTTTGTAGTACATGGTGAAGCAGAATTCATGAACAAAGATTCCTACGCCTTAAAAGCTCAAACTTCAATGCCATTTTGAGACATCATGGGCATAACTCAAAAACAAAACAACATGATGAGATGAGACTATAATTGAGATCCATACTTGGGATTGGTTTTCCAATTTAAGTAAGGAATGTGTTTGAGTTAAGCCAAAATGATGAGTCAACCGAAATTGAATGATTGTTTGTTTCTAAGTTTCATCCATTTTCTTTTTTACCATATTTTATGTAACTTTTTTTAATCAACATGAATGATAAGATTACTCTATCATCAATCTTTAATTTAATGTGAAAGTTAAAATTCGATAAGCATTCATCCTAAAACAAAAGCTTATGGTCCTAGAATCTAGGTCATTCCATATTTACTATTATAAGGTAAGAGTAAATATGAAGATCCATAGTTATTGATAACTTTCTTAAAGTTATAAGTATATGAGTTAGAAGTTTTACATTGGATTATAATGTGAGATTGTTGAGCCACATAAAAAATGTGTTGTCAAAATCATTTATATGTAGTTGTTCTTAGCTAATAAATATTTGTTCTTCTTTATGGGAGAATCAAAAACTTATTCTGATCTAAAGTATTGGAAAGTGTTCTAGAATGAGCTGAGGCCCAACCCTCGGACTCAAGGTTGACTGATAAAGTTAAGGTTTAATAAGGCGTCCAAAATCAACTACATATCACATATGCCAACAAAGAGACACAAGACATTAAATAAGGCGCTCATAGCCAACATGAGCGCTCTAAGCAATCAAGTGGTCACCCGACCGACCTTTGCGTCATAAGGGTACAACTGTCAAAGTTTGTACATTTATGTTCCTCCTAAGAATATATTAATAGATCGACTCACTGCAAAACCATACACACTATCATATCCGAGAAGTCCTCTAAAATACCTTGAGACCTCACATGCTTCCATTATCTTTGACAATATTGTAATCCACTTTAGTCTTATCTTAGATTTAATTGTAGTTAATGACTCACTTATATTAAAATTGTTATTACAATATGAACCAAGTAATAATTGAAAATATAAACTTTCACACTAAGAACCACTAGATTAGAACATTATGCTTCAAATATCTTCCTTGAACCCACACAACTTATACTTAATTATTCATCTTGATTTGAAACTATCATATGCAAATCTCAAACATTGGTTATACATCAAGCTGGGGTCCATACATATATCGTATCAACTTATATAAACACAAACAAGTGTATGGCTAAAAACAGTGCCATAGAGGCTAAAACATAAATTGAATTTTTAAGTGATATTTATCTTATTAACATCAACCACTTGATCATGTTATATATACCAAGTCCCATGTTACTAAGAATAATAAGCCAACTATTCCATTATCACCGCCTAGTTGTCTCTTCAACTTCCTTAGATTCACTGCAATTTCCTTTGTCTTCATCTCACCATTAGCCTAAAAACTAGACAGGAATCTTTAAACATTAAGACAGCACAGATAGATCTGCAGTGCTGTACTCATTTGACTAATACAGTCATCAAACACACACACAGAAATAATATTATAATAATTATATAAAAGTGTGAACAAAAGTTTCCACTGTAGGCATGCAGGTAATGCTTCCTTATGTGTCATTATAATATATATATATATATATATATATAGTTGAATATGTATCATGCATTATTCACATCAAAGCTAATAGCCCTTTTGGTCTATAATATCAGATTCTTCAATGGCTCTTTAAAAAGGCACAAGAACAAGAAAGAAAGAGAAGCACCTATATCAATGGTAAGATTGATTTCTCAAATAAATGTTTCAACTCTTGTTAAACTTCTTTTCTAATTTTTGGTATGAAAAATGGAATTTTTTTTGTAGACAAATGTTAGTAACTTAGAATTTTGTGTTAGTTATTAAAATTGAACTCCGGACCTCCTATTTAATACTTCTTCGTTGTCGATCCTTAACTCAACAACCGAGCTACCTGAGACGCAAAATGAAGAATGTTAATGCTAATATATTTTCTAAATGTTATTTATTTTTGTAGAACAAAATGGTAAAGGGAATTATAGTGGACTAAAGCATGATGGGTCATATAAAAGGACAAAGAGATTTGTATGGAGCAAAGATGGTTACAAGAATTTGAAGATATTCTCTTTACTATATAGAAAAGACATTCCAAAGGCTTGTTTTTTCAGAACCCTTAGCTTAAAGAGAATAGGCATTAGTAGAAGACATTTTATGTATTCTATGAAAATGAAGAAAGAAGAATCATCTAGTGATGAAGGGATTGTTAACAAGACAGACTCAACAACTCATGGAGGAAACAAGGTTTTGCCTATAACTCAAGAAGCACCATTATCATCTTCAGCTGAAAGAAATGACCAATGTGATAATGCAATAACTAAAGATCAAGTTAAGGGTGATAGAAAGAAGCCTATGTCTAGAATGAAAGAGTTACTTAGATGGGCTGCTGCCTCTGCTAAAACAGAAAAGGGAGGAAAATTCTATGGAAGAAAGGTAATTCTTTTTCAACATTTTTACTTGTTTAGCATGAGATTTGATTTTGTACTCCTATATTTTTGCTCTTTTATAATGTTATTTTATTTTTGTTGCATAATAAAAATATCATTTTCAATTCTATGTTTTAGATATGTGAACACTATGTATAGGGAGATAATTTGTTTGTCCTTATATTATTGTTGTTATGTGTCAATATTATAGCCAAGTTAAAATGCCAAATGGTCCCCTAGCTCAACTAGTAACATCGATATTGTTAGGTTGAACATCTTCGTTTAGATTTGAAGATAAGCGAGTTTTAAGTGGTGTTTGCCACTTCTTTTAAGGACCCAAGATAATATGCCAAATAATCAACAAGCTAACATGCAATAATTAGCCCAAAAGGAATTGAAAAATGGAAAAGATGCCACCCTCTTAACCCTTAAATAGTTTTTAAAAAGTGTTTTCACTTGGCCTCCGCAATCGCATCGTAATCTTTGATATTTACAAAAGTGAAGTCACATAAACCTATTATATTTTTTTCTCACGATGGTTTAAACCCAAGTTTTTAACCATCAGTTCAAACCAGTTGAATTATCCAATCTTTAGTCTAATCAGATACTAACGCTACCTCGATCTTGATTGCATTGAGGTGGCGTAAACATCAAAAACCTTGATGTTACGGCTCAAATCGCAGAACCTTGTTTAAAACCCTTAACTAAATAGTTTCTCATCTTGATTTATCATTGAATATTTATCAGGTTTTAATGTTCCGGAGACGCGGAAATCTGAAAGCAGTTCAAGATGATGATCAAGTTTCAACTGAGTCACCAAAGATCAGTTTCAGATGGGATATGGAAAGCTGCTCCACTACTTCATCTGCCTACTCAGCTTTCTCAATGGCCTCCTCAACAAGAAATGGACAAAACCAAATTGCAACTTCCACCATATCCATCCCTTCTTCACAAAGTGGCCACTCCACTTGTAGAAGAAAAGCAAACTGGATCACAACAGACTCTGAATGTATGTCACTTTTTGCATGTGCACCTCCTTTTATATATATTTATTACTGCATCTATGGTAGTTTAAGGTTTTTTACACTCATTAAGAAATCATTAATCATTTAATTGAAAAGCTAAAAACACCATGTTGGAGGGAGTATTTTATTTTGTTCGTTTTTATTTTAAGATAAAAAAATGTTACTTCCTCCTCCGATCACTATTATAAACAAATATTTATTTTTTAAAATCATTAAATAATTGATGTATATAATTATAATATAGTTTAAATATATCAGTTATTCAATAAACGGGTGTGGTGCTTGACTAATTTATTTGCCATATTTTTGTTTGATAAACAGTTGTGGTGCTGGAACTATGAAATAAATGTGACAACAGCAGATGTATCACATGTGTGGTGAAGGGGTAGCAGGCAATCTATGTCACAAGTTAATGTTCAAGATTAATTTCTATCAGATATTTAGAAAAGATTTTATGTAACTTAACTAAAGATAGAGATATTGAGAGGTACAAAGAAAGAGATGGGATATCTGTTGTTAATGATCCTAATGTACTAGACTAGATGAGAATGAGAATGTTTGGCATGTATATTATTAGAGGTATAAATTAATTAAGTATTTGATAATGACCTAATAATGTAATAGATGAGTTTATAGTAAGTGGAACTACTTTCTTTTAATCTCTACTTTTTTTTGGGTGCAGAGTTACGTTACAAATCTTTTCATTTGCAAGTTAAAATAAACATATATTTTACAAAATATTTTACATTTTTTACTCTAATTTTAAAACTTATAGCGAATAATTTACTTTTCTTTTTAAGATGTTAAAATAGAATTTATTAAAAATGCAATGAATCCTACCTAGCACAAAGAGTGTTAGGTTAGGAGTCTTAAAGTAGAAACATATAAATTAGATTTGGTATAAACTGACTTAATGTATTTACATGAAGTCGTTTTAATACGTATTTATAGACTACTTACTGAGAAAATAACGTGCTTATAGACTGATGCAACCCATGCAGCATATTAGGTAGTGTATGTTTGAGAGCGCGTTACAACTACGTTACAGATTATGGTGGATTGAAATTACAAGTAGGTAGCTTATAAAAAACTTGTCTTTCGATTCGTTATCTTCAAATTTGCAGCGACAAAACTTGGAAACAAACTGACACCAATTTGTTATTTGAAAAAAGGTGCATGATGTGTGTTTAGCTAGTCAGTTGAAAACAGATTACGCCTTCGTCGTTACCTGCTAACGCAGCCAACTTTTTTGAGATATCGAATTGTTTGAGTTTTAACCACATAGCTAGTCGGCAGCCACTGCACAATCAATTAGCAACAAATGATTTTAATGAAACTGTGCTGGCAAGTGCATATAATTTGAATAAAATTGCTCAGGCCTTGATTTCTACAATGAGGTACATGAAAATACGGGTGCACACAGTCAATTAAACAGAAGTATGAGAATGAGGAAATTGGTTTCAATGCAACGGACATTGAGCTCGAAGGAAACTATTCAAGTCCTCAAAACTATTCCAAAGTTACTATCCTTGAAATAGACATCAAAGGGAATATCAAAACTTACTGATAGTGGAGACCAAGTTTCGACGTCACTATGAATTGTCTTGAGAGGATGTCGCCGACAAGAAGCCAAACATCGACACAATTTTCATTGAAAATCAAAGTTGTGCATAAATATTATAAAACGTTTTATATTCACATCAGCATTTTGAAAATCAAACAAGACATCAAATCGACAAAACTCCTATCATGGTTGAGCTACTTCAAAGTTCAAACCACTAAAATAACTAAACCATGCACAGTTCAACAAACTGCCACACTGACATTTTAAAACACTGAAAGTAGCGTGAGACGATTCAAGAGCCAAAAACCAAATTGTTACCAACATAATAAAAGATAAACAGTACCATGCAATCAACTTCTAAAGTAGCACTGGTTTATATATGAACAAAAAAACATTCAAGAGTTATCTTACACTAATGAGTATATTCAATTTCAGAAATAACACAGCAGATCAGACCATTGTGATCATAGACTAATAGACTAACCTTAAAAACATACACAAAAGGCACATCAAAATAAAGAACATAATGCTGATAATAAAACACCTATGGAATAAAGATCTTTTTAATGGAATCTAAGCTCTCTCACCTCTGATTCTGCGAGCAAGTTGAATATCCGTAACTTATAACTTATTGTGTTTACAAGTCATTTTAATACATACATAAGAGACTAACCAGCCCGTGCCAACTTACAGGTTGTGTCAATAATCTGTTGACAGCGATCAAATATTCACATGTCGGTCAAGATTATTAGCTTATAACTGAATTCTGTTTATTCAGTTGGTTACTGGTTAGTTATGTTAGTTGGTTTAGTTCTGTTAGTTAGTTTAGCTCCCATTTCCTTCCTAAATATTTTTATTCTGATCAAGTGGAAAGTATGTCTAACAGACCTATGTTTGCACATCACAATTTTATGTAATACAAACTGAGCTAATTTTACTAAATGTATTTTTAGACAATAAAACTAGTACTATTTGAAACCTTAACTGGAGTTTGAAAATTGTAAACTAAAATCTGGATTACCTAAAATAACTCTAAAACAATTGGAATAGTTATCAGGCTTTCATATTCTACTACTCTTTACTATAATGAAAAGCCCTTCTGGCTCATTGACACAATCCTCATGGCATAAATATGATAAACCAGTTTTTAAATTTCAAATTTACATAAAACATTTAAAACTCTAACCAAACATCAGACAGACAAAATATCTACGTTTTGGTTCAACTACTCCTAAACACTTGAATTATAATAAACAATAATCGAACCAATTAATTCGCTAAATCGTAGATAGTATCAATCAACTATTCAAGAGTTTAGCAAACTGCAATTTTGTGAAAATGAAGACACATACAAATCGTTCCCAGAATATTAAAGATAAAATAACAATAAACCGATTCTTCAAACTAAAATTTAAGGCGTGTACAGTGTCTAACACATGTTAGTGCCCAACACCGATATAAGTAATTACAATGAATTATGTGATTTTCTTAAATTATTTTTTTAATAAGCAAATGAGTTCATTGAAGCTAGTCCAATCACAAGGTGTGATAAGGTTGCAATGCAATGGCTCTGGACTTTGGAGAACTCAAATGCTTTCAGTGTTCGTAGTCTGTATAACTTTCTTACCCATCAACCGCCTGCGGATCTATCAGACGATGCTTCTTCTATTTGGCATAAGGATGTCTCTCTTAAGGTGGTGTTGTTCGCTTGGCGATTGTTTCGGGATAGATTGCCTACAAAGGACAATTTACTCCGGCGAGGTGTGATTCACTTTGACTCCAGGTTGTGT
>Ga0315914_1000198_pt1 | contig 62760 bp, 29 predicted proteins | sample MpolenodulesMG_FD_203920 | JGI IMG/M metagenome (GOLD analysis project Ga0315914, IMG submission 203920) | Medicago polymorpha root nodule microbial communities from Los Angeles, California, United States - elongated nodules | ecosystem: Host-associated > Plants > Roots > Nodule | place: USA...
ACAAAAAAAGGAATTTATTACCATAAAAGGAAACTTTGTTGACTTATTTATGGATTAATTACACAGTTTTCAATGCAATAATTACTATATAATTTCCCTTTTTAGTATCCTTAACTAGTACCCCGGAAGCACCGGTTAGCATTTCCCTTTAATATTTAGCATTCAACTTATATACTCTCTCCTTCAATAAAACTATTTATGCCAAAAAAAATTACAATAACTAATCATTATTACAAGGATAAACAATTATTCTGCGTGTGATGTGTTGCATTATAGTTCTTAAATATATCATATTGCAAACACATCATCAAATACCTTTTAGTTAGTCATTTTGATCTTTTTGTTAATTATTTTGGTCTTGAAATGTCTTCTTTTTTTAGTCAATTTAGTTTTTATAAAACTACAAACGAATTAGACATGTATCTTTTCTTTTTTATTTTACAAAAAATTAGACACGCATATGTAGTTTTAATGTATTTAAAAACTATTATGAAAAGACCTCGCCTCACATAGACTATAATTTCAGTTTATCATTTCCATTATTCTAACTAGTGTTGTATCCGTCTTTCTGTTTTTTTATTGCGTTAATGCGTATAAATTACTATAAATTATAAATAATAATATTTATGAAATTTTGATTAAAATTATAGGTATAGATAATATACATTTTTCACTTTTATATTGTAAAAAATTCTACTTATTTTTTTTTATGATATCAACAATATAACAAATAATATAAAAATACTTATTTTTATAAATAACACCAACAAAATAACATTTTTGTGTTAAATTTGTTTAAAAATATAATTGAAAGTGAAAAAGTAAGCTTAAAACGATGTATTTTCTTTATATAATTAAAAACAATATTCGTGGTATCTTGTCTTTTTATTAGCTAGTACCAGCAAGCAGGCTAGACTGAAATTAGCAGGCCTTTTTATAGCATAATTTTGCACTCAATGTAGTATGTGTCTTTTTTGTAATAAGGAGGCCTTAGGGAGACACACTACACTAGCAGTCAATACATTAAAAAATAACGGCCTAAAATTCAAACAAAGGAGCTTAGCCCTCTTTTATTCATAAAAAGAAGCAGTTAATACATTAATATCACACATTTAAAATTATATAATTGATCGATCATAAAGACATGCCTACCTTTACAATTAAACAATTTTCATTCCAACTATGATTTGTATCCTCTCTTTTTTTTGTCAAAAGGAAAAGTCACGTCCTTATGTTTTGTCCAAATGCCATCTGATTTTATGTTGCTACATTTATTTTTAGGTGACTAATAAGACGGACAAGCTAAGAATTCACTACAATCATTGATTTATTGAATACCCTGGGCCATCCCAAACAGCCTAGCTAATAAAATAAAATAACATCTTAGAAGGAAATTAATTAGATGAAAGTTGCTACACAATGGTAACATCTTAGAAGGAATTCACCATTGCAATTCTTCTAGTAAAACAATTTCACATTTTTTACTAATAAAGTAAGTACATATTTTCTTCTCAACAATAAAAAAAAATCATATCTGTCATCAAAATCCAACTCTCACGATTTTTGTTCTTAATGATTATAAATATACAAATAGCCTCTTCTATTTTACTTAATAAACTTTATTATAGTTAAAACAAACAAAAACATCATCATAGGACATCTGTCTTTGCTTTTAGTCGTACCTAACACGGTTGATGTTGGAAAATTTTGGTTGTTGTTGTTATATAATAATAAAAATATCATAATTATTTAATTTGATTTTGTTCTATTGAGATTCTTAAACTAGATACTCTTCTAACAAATGCACACGGTTTATTGTCCAATTGTGGGGTTAAAATTGAAAGTGTCCAACGGAGTCTACAACAAATTGTTATAATAGCTTCACTTCCTGCTTGTTGCTACAATCCTTAATAAGAGCTAAATTTGCTGGTTTTGCCTACATTGTGATTTTCAACTTTATCACCCAATTTATCTCAATTTTTTATTTGAAGAATTGATATATCATTGTCTTGATGCTTCAATGTCCTATCCCTCGACCGTAACTGAGATCACTAATTGTGGGCCATGGGTGAGTGAAAAATGAAAGAAACATAAAAGAAATGAGTTGCTACTAACACTATTTGTTTTTATTTGGGACTGCAGTTGCTGATTAGTAGTAGACTGTCTCCCAATGGAACTACAAAACAAGGAAGTAATTAATTGACCATTTCCACTTCTTGTACAGTATTAGTAATAGTAAAAACAAAACAAAAAACCACTTTTTTCAAGGAAGATTAAATGTAGTACTAGTAAACTAATTTCATGCAAGAATGTTAGCAAAATACTACTCCTTTATGTTTTTTTTTTTTGTTTCTTTAATTAAATAGATAACACTCATATACAGTAACAAAATAATTAGGAGAAGAAAAGAGAGAGTGATTTCTGTGTTTGGTTCCCATGGTAAAAATGTATTCTGTAAAAATATAATTAGTTGAAATTGATTGAATCAAATTAGATATATTCTTGTAAAAGTATATTGACCAACAAATTTGCAACTAAAAACCCGTTTGAAAGTAAAAAATTTCAAATTCTAATTCAAGGTTATAAATGATTTTAGGCAAAACAAATTAATGTGCACAGTTTATGTCATATGTGTGTTTGACCAGCAGTGCTATAAATTTAATTTGAATGAATTAATTTGTGAAGCTAAAGAAACATGAATATTAACTTTAAATGTAGTGCTATTTTTTTTTTGTGTGTGTGGTGAGTTAACTTGATTTTAAAGTTAATTCTAAAGTCAAAAACTCCAAATTCTAATTCAACATAAAATTAATTCTTGAGCCAAAGGCAATTTTACTCAAAAATAGTGTTTCAAAATCAATTTTATGGTTACATAATTGAAACAAAGATACACTTCATTTTCTGTTTAGTTTCTTTCTTGATGAGATCATCACCCTTCAGATTCCACAACGTTAAAAAAAGCTAAAGAAACATGAATATTTAATCATGAAAATCAAAGACAAACACTAGGATAAAAAAAAATATCCTTGATATAGAAATTCATTCATAGTTACATAATCCCACAATTGGAAGAGGAATTTTCCCTCATTGCCTTAAACAAGTACAAGTTAATAAAAATATTACCCCTTTAGTTCATCAAAGGGTTTATTCAGTTGCAAAAAAAACATAATATTAATTTTTTTGGAACAAAATGAGGAATATTTTTGTTAACTTGCACCTAATAGAAGAATTATGCAATATGGAAAAACAAGAAATCATACAACATAGGAAATTGTTTAAGAATAATTAACTAGCTAGGTTCCTTGATGTCTTGAAAATCATTTGAATTTGTTATGAAGCCATACATAATGTAGTAACATTTTCTGTTCCAACAAGATCAGGCTTGTGTTGTTGATCCTTATACCAAGGAGACCCTCCATCAGAAGAATTCTCAACTGGATCAGAAGAAGAAGCATTTGATGTTTTCAAAGAAGTTCCTTCAGAAACAGAACCACTCTTTGAAATATTTGAACTGTTGTGTTCAGTGTGAATGATTTTTCCAAATAACAAAATATGGTTATGGTTATGGGGTGCTTTTGCTTCAATATTGGATTCCTTAAAACTTTGACCAGAATTTCCCACACTCAACAAACAAGACAAGTCCACATTGTTCTTAGTGTTGTTATTATTGTTGATACTCTTGTAGGGTCCATAAGGAGGCCTAATTATAGGTTGTTGTTGATTAAACCTTGACAATGACAAATTACCAAGAAACATGTCTTGTTGTAGTAGCTTGTTGAAGGGAATTAAATCAGATGGATTATTATTTGGTCCAAATTGAGCATGCCTGGCTCCCTGTATGCTTGATGCAAAAGAACTATTAGTGGTAGTATCTTGAATGTTACAGAGAGAAGATTTTGTGTAATTGAGAAGATTAATGTTGGAGATTGATGGTGATGATGATGGCATTGGAAGTTGATTTATGAGATGAAAATATGGATCTTGGATAAACCTTGGTTTCTTTCTTGGAGGTGTGAATGGTGAGAGATTGAAGTTTGGCATGTTTGAGACTAATTCAACTAACCAAGGGTTTACACACTTCACATTTTGAAGTAAATCTGGTTCATCCCACACTACCTGAAAAATATTTCATCATAAACAAGAAATTTAGAAATTATTACTTCAAGCCAATTAAGTAGGTACAAACTTAATAACTTTCTCTCAAGGAGGTACCAAATTCTAGCAACTATGTTAGTTAGTACTAGTAGGAACAAATGTCAGCGCTGATTAGACTTGCTCACAGATGAAATTATTTGCAACTTTACTATGATGAGACAAATCATTAACAATTCTATTTATAGTAACAAATGTCAAATTTTTTTTTTAGTTTAATTTAATGGTTGCTTAACAACTCATACTCATACACATCTGCCACAGTAAGTAAATTTTTATGCAGTAACTATTTAATAAGAAATGCAACAGAAATGAGGTACTTAGTTCACAAAATAAAGTCATAAACAAATAGTAATCTGTATCAGAAAATTCATCTTAATCTGACAAAATAAAATGTAAACTGTTCCATCTTATTGATGCACTGAATTCAACGGTACTGTAACAGTACATGATTGTCTAACTTTTTACATAGAAAAAAAATAGTCAAAAGTTCAAGATGCAATTTAACTGTTAGTCAGAATCAATCAGAGATGCATTATATTATGAATAATCTATAATGATTTTATAATAATATTGTTACCTGAAGAAGGCGCCAAGGAGAATCAGGCCAACGAATTGGATCTTGAACATGAACAGAAGAAATAGTTCCCATAAACCAACTAATCCTAGAAGAATCCTCAGTTTCAAAAGGCATTTTGAATCTCATACCAGAACACCATTGAATTTGCATTGCAGATTTCACAGAAGAAACCTTAACACAAAATTCAGGAGTACTAGCTCTTGGATAATACACAACCTCAAAAGATCTTCCATTAACAGCACAATTTACAGCTTCAACAACAGATTCAGCTCCTACTTTTCCCATCAAATCATCACCACCATTTCTTCTGTTCTCATTTCCACACAAGAAACTAGAACCACCACCACCAAACAAAGGTGATACACGGTTCCAAGTACTAGAAGAATTTGAAAACTGATCAGTTCCACCACCAATTCCACCTTTCTTTGCTCTCCTTATACCAACACAAAGATCTCCATTTTCTGCTCTCAAAAACACAATTGAATCTCCAGCAACAAGCTTCTTATGATTCACAAAATTACTCCAACCAGTTGTCAAAAGATGTCTCCTTGGTGTTCCTCTATAGATATGTCTAAACTTCCAACACTGTCCATGCATATCCTTAGCAATAATTGTCTGAACAGGTGGTTCTGCTGAATAATCCAACCTAGGAAAAATAGTCTCAGCACAGTATCTAGGAACAGAAAAACCTCCACCATTGTTTGCATCAGATTGTGTCAATGTCTTTGCAAAAGAAGCTGGCTTTTCTTGACCCTCTAAGCCATTGTTTCCAAAGAAACAATCTTCTTCAAAATCCAACTCGTTTTCTCTTAAAGGGGTTAGTTTCATTTTGACGTAGACTTCATCAGTTTCAGGGTCTGCCATGTATTTCATAGCAGAGATTCTACAAGGGATGAGAGGTGGAACGCGGGTTTTGGAAAAATCAACTTTGTTATGAGCATGTTCTGCATGACCTTGTGGAAAGTAGAAGACTTTTGTGTTGAGTGGTGGCATTTGAACCATGGCACCAGCACATGCGTGCCATAGTTGTGAATCTAAGCACTTTTCAGAGGTTTTTTCCATGGAATCCATAACTACAAACATGTTTTTAGAAGGGTGAGATTGTTGTGAAGAGAAAGTGAAGGTGTGGTTGAAGGGGAATAGTGGATGAGGAAAAAGGAGAGAGAGAGAGAGAGAGAGAAGAGAAAAGAAAAGAAGAGTGGTGAGTGAGAAAGAGTTGCAAAGTTTTAAGTAGAGATGAAGACAGGAACAACTCTCTTTCTCTCTCTTTCTTACGCAACAGTTGCCGACCAAAATGTGAATTCGACAGACATGAACTAACATGAAAATCGATGTCACAAATTTATAACCCGCATACTAGTAGTTTCGAAAATTTGTGTGAAAAAATCTCCCTTTGAAAAAACATGTTTCATTACTCTCATACTGCTTGACACAGTTGATTTTGTCTAAACATGATAATGGGACAGGGTAGAGATAGATTTTACCTTCTCCGTCCCTGTATCCTACTCATATATTTACTTGTTACCTTATCCAAACTCAATGGAGATGAGAAATTGAATATCATCTCCGTCCTCGACGAGTTTCGTATCCCCGTCTCATCCCCATCTTCCTTGCAGTAAATAATATTTCTTAATAAAAATAAAAGTATTTTTTAGACTCGATTGCAATGTTGTAATGCATTATCCGGTACAGAGATGATGACGATTGATGACTATGATGATGGAGAAGATAGATGCCGATAATGTGAGATATATAAGGAGAAAAAAGAGTACTATGATCACTGGATGTTATAAAGACCGATGCTCTGAGTGTCTGAGTGAAATGATTTAGGGTATGAATTTCTATTTATATAAAAGGGGTAATAAATTAATTTTCTACATTCAGACGAGTTTGGGTATGAGATGGGGTGGGCAGGGCACCTATATTTTTGTTACCCATCTTGTACCCGTGCTTTGAAATCGAAAAAAACCCAAACATACCCAAACTCAGTCAAAGTAGGAAAAACCCGTCAAATTGTGTTTGGTTCGGGCGGGTACCCACATATATAGGTTTTGTTGTCATGTCTAACTCTATCACACATGGCAATGCACAATTTTGATCTTAAATATATTTAATAATCTATTAAAAAAATTATAAATTTAATATTTTAAAAATATTCATCTAAACAAATCTAACGATATTTTTATATACTATAACTAATTTATGTATATTAGTAAAAAAGTTACGTGAATAATGCATATTTTTAAAGGGTCTTGTTAACCAATACCCTCATGACAATGATTAAGGAAACTATAAATAAAAACATTGTCTTAAAAATATAAGTTTTGACTTTTGTTACTCCCTCCGTTTTTAAATATAAGCAAATTTTACTTTTTATGTTCATTCAATTAATGATGTATATGTTTTATAATATGGACCACATACATCATTAATTGAATGAACCTAAAAAGTAAAATTTGCTTATATTTAAAAACGGAGGAAGTACTTATGTTAGTTGCTTAACAAATGTCATAAGCACACCGTTTAACATTCTCCATTTTTAAATTAGATCATTTAAAATGAGGGGGAGAAAGCACTACTCAAATAAAACTACTATTTCCATGTTATCCGAGCAATTGTTTACAAAAAAAAGTACTACTATGCCTCAATAAAAATAAATCACACGCTCCTATCACGAAAAGAAATCACATGCAAATTTTACTAATTAACACACTATAACTTGAAGTTGCAAATATTGATTCTGCCACTATGGATTTAATGCCAACACTAATCAAATCGATGAAACTTCCAATGTATACAGATCAAATCAAACAATAGGGAAAAGGAAACATTTAATTTGTAATAATGAGTATTTATGGAGGTCAAAAGCTAGGGAATCACCTCATCTCACGGTACGATAAAAAAAACGAAATTCAATATTCCAACAATCAGAGAACAGAAGCATCCAGGAATATGTGTACTTTTTATAATCTCCTAGTAGAAGAAAAAAATTATCCATAAGTACGGTACGAGTAGCATTTTTTAAGTTTTTTTCATATTTCTTTCTACATTAGAGTTGAAGAATTATGAGTACCACTTCCAAATTTACTCATCCAATTAATTTTTATTGACTATTCGATAAAATAGCCACAATTTTTCAAAAGTAACATATACTACCTCTCTGTTTTTAAATATGAATTTTATCAATGAGTTTTTTTGTTGTTGTCAATATTAGTATTTATCTTAAGAAATGAAAAGTCTTTGGCAGAAACGAAACTTTAAGCTATGGGAGGATAAGATAGAGTCCATCGATCATGTTATTGGCCGCGCCTAAGGAGGTCTCCATGCATGGCCGAATGCGTGACACATTACTCCAATCGCCGAAACTCAGCAGCAGGTGCAGCCTGTGTATTGGCAACCTCCTTCAGAAAATTTTGTCAAGTATAACATTGATGCGGCTTTTTTTTGCAACAGAAAAAAGGTAATCATGTGAGTGTGTCTTTATGACGAGGAAGGCACTCTTATATAGTATGCTATATTGTGAGATCATGATGTAGTAGAGGATGAAGCTTGGGTTTTGTATCAAGGTATTGGATGGATTGCTTCACTTAAAATTTTTTTGTTCATTGAATTGCATTAACTATTCAAACTAGTGGAAGTCACATTAGAAAGATCATTACAGATGAAAAATGTACTGTACTTTTTTTTTAAGTGGTCTAGTGGCTGAAAAATGTATTCGGAGTTCGAATCACAACCTCTACATATATGTATTGTTCTTACCAACTGAATTAAGCTCATGAAGACAAAATGTATTCTACTTTAATAAAAGAAAAAAAAAATGATCACATCTAAGTCGAAAGAAGTAGAATAAGCTCGATGCACAAGATTGTTTATTTTTAGGACTACATTACACGGCCCACATTTACTACTAGTATATGATTCTGTGCTGAAAATAAGGCAAGCCAAAAGTGATGCATTAACCATAGTCAACTTAATGGTGCCCGAGGCTCTCACTATTTGGCCCTACCCAAAACATGGTTTGGTTCCCCAAACCCTTAAGATGAGGACTCTTGCTAGGTGGTTGTTGCTGTTTCTCTTCTTGTGGTTAACATGTCCACATTTTTTTAGCATTGGACAATATCAGCTAGACCGCAATAATCAATAATGTGTGTATAGGAAGATTATAATAGAGTTAAACCAATATATTTGGATTCACTTCTTGGAAAGTTTGCAAAGTCAATTGTTTCCCACGTAAAATAATGATCTTGTAATTATTCTGAATTAGACTGAAAAATGCTTGTATAAACTTGTGTGAACATGACTGTTCTAAACAGTTCTACACGGGTCATACAATCCTATATATTATACACCAAGTTTTTTGTTATAAGCTAGTGGTTGGCAATGCAAAACATAGGCTAATAATTAAACTTTTGAATAATGGATATGATAAAAACTCGTATGGTTAAAAAAAAAAAACTAATTTAAAGATAGATCTATTGTGTCCGTTGAAGATGAACTGGTTTTACCAGCTGGATAACCCATCACTATATCTTTTAGATATTATATATATGATTTTTATTTATAAATAAAATCAAAATTGGTTAACTTAAACAAGAGAGTAAACTTACCAAACAACAAAGAAAACTAAAGATTCAGGTCACTGTCATCTATGATTGCAGGCATTGATCATAATCATCATATATTATTTTGATTTTGCATTTGTTATAATATAATTAATATAACAAGACAGTGATATATTGAAAGCGGAAAGACACACCGACTACAGTACCATAAAAAAGCCAAAATATACGGTGAATTACTCTGGTGGGTCTGTTTTACTTAAAGACAACGATGCTGTGTTTTGTTACCAAACACATGAACATTTTATAATTGGTGCAACTTGTTTGGATATCAACCATATTGTTATGCTTATAACGTAACAAAAAGAAAAAAACATTTTACTAAGGGGCATGCTATGTCCATCTACCAAAGCATGTATGTCCCCATAATCGTACAAAATATCAAGTCCATGCACACGAATGCTATCGTGGATACACTTTCACCACTGTTTCAGATCAATACCTTTACATTATTAACTTGATAAATAATTTTATTTTTTTTTTGACAAAATTTGGTTTTTAGTCTTTATAAAAATTTGGCTGAGTTACATGTTTGCTCGCTTGATTTATTCAAATGATTACGCGAACAAAGGAACTCTTTCCCTGGTACCTTTAACTTCTCTAAAGAATGTTAAGTATAGGAGATGATTATTTTTTAAAAAAATAAAATGCTATGAAAAATATCATTACAAGTTAAAAGAAGAAAAAAAAAAAAAAGGAAGGTAAAATGCGATTAAAATAAGTTGATTGATTGTTTATCGTGTATAAAATGAAATATTTCATAATCCAATTCTTGTTAGCCATGACTATGGCCATCAAAGATCGTGTTTGGACTGCCTTTATTCGGCTAAAGTTGCGCTAACATGTATAGATAAACACGACTAGATTTTAGTTGTATTTTCAACAAAGAAATAATATTTCTACAACCATTTCTCTACTCTAATGTGGGACTTTTACTCACACTTAATATACTAATAATCTCTTATCAAGTATGAGTTTATCTATTCATTTCGGATTTCTCCCTTAAGCAAAAGCATATTAATCCACATATACTTGCACCTCCATTGGCGCTTATCATCAACGAGATATGCAACCTTGGTAAATTATCGATACAAAGAGTGAGTTGAACCATTGACTCTGACACCACTATTTGTTCTTAAGGGGGGCTTAAACTACCACTATATCGTGGGACTTTGAGTAACAAGAAAGATGACTTGAGCACCATATATTCATCCAAAACCTTGAGGCATTGATATACAGATCATCTCACTTGTATGATTCTCAAAAATGTGGTTTTTATTTAATGTGAGACTCTTACTCACACTTGACACAATAATCTCTCACTCAAGTGTGAGTTTATCTATTTATCGGATATTTATCTCCTTCAAGCAGGATTTTTTTTAGTTTAATTGGGTATTTATAACCTTCACTTTTTAGCTGGTTGTTTGTTATAACTTATATACCGTTAAAAAGGTTGCCCCATTTTTCTTTTATGGCCGCATTCACAAAGTCTAGTGGTATATAAACTTTCATTTGATCCATGACTTTTGGGAAACCAACACGGAGAAAAACATCTACACGTGAAGCAAAAAGAGACAGATGATAACACATAAATGTAAATTACTGCTTAATTTGTAATTCTTACTAGGATAAAGTTGTAAACCCGCTCACATATAATTTCTGCACATACCAAATTGGATATCATGTAAGTTCAAGATAACATTATTACCGCTAATAAGTTTTGTTGGCAAGAATTTAAAAGCATAATAATTTGTCCCGCAACATATCAAGGGTGAGTTTGGTAAAAAAAAAAAAACTATAAGCTAGTTTATAGCTGAAAAGTTAGCTTATAACTGAAAAACTAGTTTATTAAAATTTGAATGTTTTGTAGAATTAGCTGTTGAATTAGCTGATTAATATAAAATGACATTAAAGGACATTTTCTCTAAATATATATTTTTTGAATTATACATATATAAACATTTTAGTTATAATGTATTTCTTTTTAAATATTTTACTTTATGGGTAATTATGTTTTTGATCCCTTTAAATTCCAACTTTTAGGTTTAGTTTCCATTAAAATTTATTCGACTTTTATTCCTCTAAAAATGGTTCTAAAAAAAAAACCAGAGATCAAAACTATGGGAAATTTTTTACTCTTCTGATCTGGTTTTATGAATCCCAAAAATAAGGCTAATGGTTAATATATAAATTAAGTGCAAGGTAGAAGAAAAAAAATGTGAACAAGAATATATAAAAAGTTACAACATGCACTAGTTAATGTTTTTTTTAAAGGACATGCACTAGCTAGTTATGATAACAAAATATATAGTCTTCCTTAAAAAAAAGCAAAATATAAAGCGTGACAAAAAAATTTAGAACAAAATGTGGCAGTTATTGAATACAGACGTGGGCTTTAAAAAAATAATAATTATGGACGTGGGTAATTAAATTAAATGAATAGGGTTAAAATTAGAAGAAAATACAAAAAGCTATAACCTACAAGCTCAAAAGTTACTTGGAATAGCTTTTCAAAAAACGTTATAAGCTAGTGAGAAAAGCTTTTTACCAAACATGTCTCATACTATCAAAAGAAGCTTATAAGCTAGTCTAACAAGCTATAAGCTAGCTTATTTATGTTTTTTTTTTTTGAACAAGCTAAAATGGAATTAATTAGAACAAAAGGAGAGGTTCATCTCGCACAAGGCGTGCAAAAGAGAACTACTCAAAGTTTGTACAAGTCAGGTCACTGCTGCCACAGAAAACAAAAGCAAACAGACCAAAATAAAAACATAAGAAAAATAGCAAATTTACTGTAAAACTCTCATGCAAAGTAGTGGATGTCTCCACTTAAAAGAACAGGTTGACATACATGCCTTTAACCACCGAAAGGAAAGCATTTTTACCCTGTCGGTCATCTGCTGTAACTCTGATGCCTTCTGATTAAAAACATGGTTGTTCATTTCCCTCCAAATAACCCAGACACATGCAAGCCAGATTAGTTTTAGAAATGAATATGTGAATCGCGGTAACCCTTCTAAATGACCGAACTGAAGAAGGTGTGCACGAAGAACCTCTGGTGCGACAAAATGAATATTTAACCAATGCGAAACAGAAACCCACATATTGCAAAATGTGTCGCAATTTAAAAATAAATGTGTAGCAGTCTCTTGTAAACCGCACCCTCCAACACACTCATTATCATTGTGATGAAGGACACGGCGCCTCACAAGATTATCCTGCGTGGGAAGCCGGTTGCGAAGAAGTCGCCAAGCAAACAAAGAAACTTTAAGCGGAACATGTTTATGCCATACATCATCAAATAAACCCCTAGCAAGAGGCTCCTCCACTGATGTAAGGAGATGATAAGCCCCTTTCACTGTATAGCCAAGAACGGGATCGAGCAACCATCTCCACCTGTCCATAATATGATCCTACAAAACAATATCATGCAGCAAAACACAACACTCCTTGACACACTCCTCCTCCCACGCAAAAAGGCGCCTCCTCCACATCCAAGCACCGCCACCAACACCCCACCCTCTACTCGCCATAACCTCCACCGTCACACCCTTATCAACAGACAAATCAAAAAGGTGGGGGAAGCGAACCCGTAAAGGAACATCTCCAACCCAATTGTCCGTCCAAAAATAAGTCGTACCACTTCCACCAATAACCCTACGCACATTATCATGAAACCAGCTCCCAACCCCCAACCTGACACCATCACGAATGCCTGAAACCATGCGCCACGACATGGAACTGTCACTACCCCCTTCCTTCAACCGACCTCCAACCTCCCCATACCGAGCCTTGAGGACTCGATACCATAACCCTTCCTTATCTAACAATGCCCTCCAACACCACTTGCCTAAAAGCGCTATATTAAACTCGCGCAACCTCCTCACCCCCAAACCACCATACACCTTAGGTAAACAAATGGAGTCCCAATCAACCCAAGCAATTTTCCTAAAATCCTTTCCACCCCCAAAAAAATCTCTTAAATAAAGATTCAATGGAAGAAATTATACTTGTGGGTACTTTGAAGAAGGAAAGAAAGTAAACCGGTAGAGATGACAGGACAGATTTCAAGAGAATCAAGTGGCCTCCGAAGGAGAGAAATTTGTTGTTCCAAGACGACAATCGAGTACGAATACGATTCAACACAGGCTAGCTTATTTATGTTACCAAACACAGCCCAAGACTAATGCTATGTTAACGTAAAAAAAAATGAAGACTAATGCTATGATTGGTTTAGAATTTGTGTTGTTTTTCTCGACACCCAACTCAAAATCCACCGTGATATTTAGAAGCTACTATTTCGAGCTTAAAGGCAAATGTGCAGTTATACTTCGCAATTGACATTTTTCAAACACATGCTAAATCAATTGTGGTCTCAGACTTCATTTGACTCTGTCTCCTTTGTTATCGTGTCCTAATGGCTTGTTCAAAATATGATTTTCGAAGCAACAAATTGTTGCTTTTAACCACAAGTACAGGGACACCACGGTTTGGTTAATACTTAAACACACACTTAGTACATAGTTTTAATTGGTACATCTTGTCTCTTGAATAGTTTTTCATTAATAATTTAATATTGTTTGTTGATCTTTTCTAAAAATAAAAATAATAAGGAGCTTTAATTTTTTTATTGATTATTTGAGGACTGAGGTATCATGTCATGTTAATTGGTTTATTATGTTGGTTTGAATGTCATACATTAAGTGTACATGTGCCCAAAAAAAATGGTCCTACATTAAGTGTGAAATTAAATGTTACAAGTGTGAAATCAAATAAATATTACTTTCATAATGCAAAATTAAGATTAGGTGTGATGTCAATTTCAGTTGTTGGATCCTCTAATTAAATATAAAAATATGCAACAAATAATAATACTCCTTCTGTCCCATAATACATGACATAGTTGACCATATTACACATACCAATGCATAATTTTGAGTTTAAATATTTTGAATAATATATTAAAAAAATTATGAAAATTTGATATTTTAAAAATACTCATCGAGATGAATCTAGCGACATCATATATGATATTATTTATCTTTGTATATTAGTAGAAAAATATGGTCAAAGTAAATTAGGTCACAATTACAAATTTTCAAATAGGTTATCTATTAAGGAACGGAGGGAGTACTAACCACGGTCAAACTCACTTTGCCAAGGTTTCCAACAAAGTTCATCATCAACAAACCAATATATTGTCATGGATATTGAGAACATTTAGTAATTCTTATTATGAAAAATAGCCAATCAGAGATAAAAGTATCTTATAAAGTGAATAGTTTTTTTTGTTGTTGACAATAGTGAATAGTTTATTTAAAATCAACGGTGGATTTGAGCCTAAAAATGCTTTATTTGTATATAAAGAATCCAAATCCCTTCCTTTAATATCACATACTGACATTTTCTTCTGTTCATTTTATGGAAAGAAAAAAAAAATCTCCATATAATAAGTTGCTTTTTTGGTTTGAAAAATTACAAATAGGTAAGAAATTAGGATAGGGTCCAATGTGTTAAAAAAATTATAGGATTAGTTGGAAATTACTTGACACGATATTTTAAACACAGACATTAAGCTTGCACATTATTTATTGATTCACAGTAACATTAGTTGACCCTGGCCGTTTGATATTTTAACTCATATCATTTTGATTTACAGATCAACCATAGTTGTGATTTTAAAATTATGTATGATTTGAGTACCAAACAAGGGTCACACACAGCCATGCCAAGCATGCATAGGATTTGAACCTACGACATCGGGTATGTATGTATAATAATAAATCAATGAGAATGTGTGGGAGAGAGTAAGTAGCCTATAATATGATGCATAAGATGAATGAATATGGTTGATTATAATGCAATGCACGTGGTAATACGCCGCCGGAGGCTCCTCTGGTGCTGATCCGTTGGCTATGACCGTAGCTCTCGCTTCTTTGTTCATCATATTGGGAAAAGTGATGAACCCTTATTATATTCTAATTTTTCAGGGGATTAAGATTTTAACCAGCCATTTAATCTATATCTATATTATATATAAAGAAAACTATCCCTTTTATTTTAGGTTGAATTTTTTCTTTCCAAAAATATAATTTTCAATACAAATAACACATGTAATAAATAAATAAAGAATAAATTTAAATATATAAAAAATGCAACAAACACGATATGAATATATATATATTTTTTCTTTTATCATTTAAAAAATGTAACAAACTAAATGAGTATATTTATACTTACTTTTTCATCATTTCAATTATACCCTTAAACATTTTTTTCTATAATAAAATTGTTGTTGGCGTCATTAAAAAAAATAATTTAGATTTTTTTTTGGTTATATTGAATTATTGGCGGTGTCATTGAAATAGATAATCATGGTTAGTTTGATTTTTTAGAACTTGAAAGCAACAAACATTTATATATTTTTTAGTTTTAATCAAAATCAGAATTTCATAAAAAAAACACTGTTGATAATTTTCAAACATTAGCGCAATAAAAAGAGTGGAAAGACGGGCATGTGAGTGCCTTTTTTTCACTAGTTATATATAAAGAAAACAACTTCTTTTAGCTCTTTTGGATTAGTTTTTTCTCTTTTAAAAAATGCTCTCAATTTTCAATACAAATAACATATGTAACAAATAGATAAGAATAAATTTAAATATTAAAAAAATGTAACAAACATGATATGAATATACATACATACATATATATATATATATATATATATGAGGAGGGATCAAATTACACCGCTAAAAGTTACATCGCTCAATATTGTTTTATCCGATTAATATTTTTAAAATTTGACCGTTAGATTATAAATTTATATCATATAGATCATCCATGTAAATTTTTATACAAATCTAAAATCATTTGATATGTTTTTGATAATCACCAAGATTAACGGTGTCCTATAAAAACACATAAACCGTTAGTTTTGATGGGTCTCAATAACATATCCAATGATTTTAGATTTGTATAAAAATTTACATGGATGATCTATGTGATATAAACTTATAATCTAACGGTCAAATTTTGAAAATATTAATCGGGTAAAACGATATTGAACGATGTAACATTTGGTGTAACTTTTAGCGGTGTAATTTGATTCATCCTATATATATATCTGGTTTTTTCCTTTATCATTTAAAAAGTGTAACAAACTAGAGGAATATATTTATACTTATTTTTTCATTATCTCAATTATACCCTTAAACAACTTTTTATATATAATAAAGATTGTTGTTGGTGTCGTTAAAAAAAAAGAATGTAGATTTTTTTTGTTTTGTTATGTTGTTGGTGTCATTGAAATAGATAATCATGGTTAATTGGTTTGTTATAACTTGAAAGCAACAAATATTTATATTTTTAGTTTTAATCAAAATCAAAATTTCATAAAAAAAACACCGTTCATAATTTTCAAACATTAGCGCAATAAAAAGAGCAGAAAGATGGGCACGTGAGTGCCCGTCTTTCTACTAGTTAGTATAATGAATAATTTGTCGTCACTGTATAATCATTTCACTCGTGTATGCAACAACGTTTGGTCACGTTAATTGATGAATATGAAAACACATGAATTATCATATTCATTAATTGATGTATTAACATATATATCATGTGTAAAGTAATTGCAACCTTGCATACTACTAGGTATATAACCCGTGCGTTGCACGGGCTTGATTAGAATACATAAAATATGTTTATAAATGAGAAAAATAATAGTTTTGGTTAGTATAATGACTTATATATTTTAGTGACTGAATTTGTTTTAAAATTATATTTAAAATAAGAGAAATGTTTAGAAGAATGACAACGTTTATTGGTTTAGATAGTAAATTTGATAAATATATGTTTCCAAGACGATTAATATAGTTTTTCCGGGTCCCGTAATTTTTAATGAATTTGAGAGATAAATATTTCTTTTATTGAATATTATAAATTTGATAGATCTATTGAATTATTCTTTGATTTAAAAAAAATGACCATTAAAATATTTTTAAATTTTTCTCACATCAATTGAATATAGAATAGATAAAAAAAAATGTACTTTTAACATAGATGATGTGTCATTCATTCGTATTAGAAATCAAAATCAAAATCATAAAATAAAATAGCATGAAAGTAAAAAGGACAAAACATGATAGTAGGAAAAGAGAAAGAATAGCAAGAAAATAAATGTAACTCAAAAAAGCTCATCGAACTACTCAAAGGCACACCTCTAAAGAGGGTATAATGGATTTGAACTATCTTCTACATTTTTTTCTTGACCTTAGACACCACATTTGTAAAAGTTTCTTCCCTTTTTCATAGTCTTGGTCCAAGCTTAAGAATTACTCATAATTTTAAATTTTATCATATACATTCATTTAGTTTAAATTTCACGATATACATTCATTTAGTGTTTTCCTAATTAAACAACTACATATGTGTAACTTGCATCATATCCTTCAACCTTCTCAACATCTTTATTATTATTTTTTAAGAATAAATAGTAGACACTTGTCTTGATGTTTATAAACTAAAATAGCGTTTTTATATAGTCTTCCATATTTAATTTATAGTATTTGAATAAAAATGGATTGAACTTTAACTTCCTAATGTTCTATATTATTGATATTTATATAAAGATTCTATTCGTAGACTATAAAAAATAAAAATAAAAGTAGGGCTAAACTACTCCGTCACCGAGTAAATTGAATCATATCATAAAAACCAAAAAAAAAATAAAAAATAGGACATTCATATAAATTATATACACGGTATCATATAAAATATATCATTATAAAATTATATTGATCATTTTATTTTGTCATTTATCCTATTTTTCTACAAATATCGTTTTACCATTCTATACTATGTTCTATACAACATTTCATGACAAAAAAGGTATTCTTTCAAAAAATTTAATAGATTATAATAATTATAGATTAAATTGGATAAACATATAAATGATACCGTGTAAATAAATATATAATATATTATAACAATTAATTAGCACTACATTCATATAAATTAACTAAAAATTTAAAATAATTTATTTAAAATCTATCTTTAAAAAGTTTAATCTCATCTATAAAATTTTCTGTATAAAACAACTTCAAAATAAATTCAGTAAATTTAAATTTGTATTTCTTTCAAAAAAAGAAAACTTTGTATTTAAATAACAGTTACGGTTAAAAAAAACACCTACATGAGTTGTCGTTTTCATAAACTTCTTGAGATAGATGCATCAAAAGTGAAAGAGTTAGAAAAGTAAACTAATAAACATTATATCGATAAAAAAAAAGTGTAGCTAAAATATTTTTCTAATCTAAGTAATTTGAGTTCATATCATGTCATAGATTAGAAACCAATGAATAATCAAGAGATAAAGAGTAACAAAAGTGGTTGTGGTGGATGGGGGAAACCAAGAGAAAAAATTGAAGAGGTATCTCAGTTTCTAGAAAAAGACATAATGGAAAAAATCAGAGATAGTTTTTGAGAGTGACGATTCAATATCTTCAACTAAAGCAATTCACCATGCAATAACAGTTTTTGTTCAATAGGAATTTTTACAACTGAAAATGAAAATAAAATGTGAGAGAGATGATGCACAACTTGGTGAGTGAATTCTCTCTTTAACAGCATAATAATAGTGTTATAAATATAAAACAGCTAAAGAATGTTTATGGACTAATCAATCTTATTTTTTTCAAGAATTTTCATTAACACTTTGATGCTTTGCATCATCACTGGTGTCACTTTAAATTTATGTACCAAGAAAGTTAAATCATAAATACCAATGCCACCTAAAACTCATACATACATAACCTCTACGATCTTGCCTCCATTACAAACATTTTACTTTTGTTCAAACACAATATATGATCCTCCCTTACACTTATACCCACTTGATTGAAGTTTTACATGCCCATATGAACGGCCGAATTTGAGCTTATAGTGACTTATGAGATCCGAAATTTTTTATGTTGTGGTGTGATGATGATTTTCGAAAATCATTGAGGATAGTGTTGGTGTTCTTGATATTCAAGAGGTGTTCATGATTTTTTTTTGAGGATTTTTGAAGTTTGATCTAAAAAAGTAGAGAGAAAATAAAAATGTGTTTGTGAGTGTGATTGGTGAATTTTTGACTAATGTGACCTTTTTTGACGCGTGAACAGTGACTGAATTAAATACTGCTATTTATAGCTAGGTTCCTATGATGCAAGGCAAAGACTAACATGCCCCTGCAGCTGAGACTTGGGCAAAGGGACACTAAAGACCAATGAGAAAGTGACATGTAGACAGAGACAAAAGACTTCTAATAACTAAAAAAGAAATGATTAAATGATAAATATAATAAAAAATGAAAATTACTTATAAATAAATAAAAAACGAAAATCAATTTTAAATAAATAAATGACATTTAAAAAAACTAAATAATAAAAAAAAAGTCTCTTTCGGTAACCAAATGAGGTATTTTAAAATACATCTCTACCGAAATTTCGTCTGAGACGACAAAATCACACGGGTTTTAAAATACGAATAAAAGATTTTTTTAACTGTTTAAAATATGAGTAAATACAAAATGAAGATTTTCAATTACTTAAAATACGATAAAAAACAGTTTTAACTACTTACGATACGAACAAAACCCTTTAAACGACTAAAATACGATTAAAAAATTTAACTGTTTGAAATACGCATGAGAAAAAGTTTTGACTGATAAAAGGGTGAACACCAACATTAAGTGGTCAAAACTTAGGGTATGACAATAAGTATATATGAAATGGAAGATAACAAATCATCATTTTAAAAGCAAATAATCATCAGTCGTATAGAAAAACAATTATGTTTGACAGAGACTTAGGTTGACAGATATGCTACGATATGCCCGGTATCAATTATAAATACATAATTTCTATCTTTAGTGTCGACTAAATCGAAATTCAAGACTTATGTCCAGGTTTTTAGATTCAGCTATACTTTCATTAGTTAAATTATAATTGCAATGATTTTATGTTTAAGTGTGTAACCATTCTTTAACACATCAATATAGTTTGTTTCTTATTTGAAAAAAACAATAAAACCTCTTGTAAATAACTTAATTTTAATTTTGCTTTAAAATTATATAATATAAAACGTTAATTTTATTTAGGATTGTGTTTTCGCAACCGTTTGAAAATTAGAGATGGTGGGAAGTTGTAAACAAAAAAAGAGATGTATTTGAAAGTGTATTTTTCTTCGTATTTGAAAGTGTATTTTTAAACTAAAATTTGTTCGGTAAATTTTGTAAAATTTTTTTACAGATGTATTTTAATGATTTAGTAAAAAAATATCTTTCAAAATGCAACACTTCATTTTCAAAGCAGAACTTAAAGTACTTTTTGTATGGAAACCTATCGAAGGACTTTTCTTTCATACACTTACAATCGTATATAAAATTTTCAAAGTTACATTAATTTTTACAATAAAATCTTAAATCATTATTTGACTTGAAAGAATATTTGGATTTACAACTCTTTTGATAATTACAAAATTAAGGTAAAACCTTAAACTTAAAATATGACAAAGCTAAAATGAAATCAATGTGGGGTGAGATATTGATTTTCTCATTGAGTTTTCCAAGTGAGAGAAAACAAAACCTTGTCATTGAACAAAATTATTAATCAAACTATAACATAAATAAAACATACTAAGTTTTCAATTTATTTGAATTAACATGAAAAACATAACTCAACAATTCAAATTTAAAAACATACTGCAGTTATAGCCTTGATATGTAACAGTTGTGACCGCACTTTGACGGCGCCAATCCACATAGGTAGGTTTATCTGGCATCACATTGATCATTTTGGTCCTTTCTTCCTTCAGATTTCTAAGTTCAGGTATTTCAGGAAGTATTTGTTTCTCTTCTTCTTCGGGATCTCTAAACTGATTTGGAATTGTGTAAGAGAATCCGCATGAAGTGGTTAACAAAACCACTATTCCAGCCATCTTGTTGGTCGCGAGCCTTTGAGCTGCATGAAAGATGTTGTTCAATCCACTCATCTTTAAATCAAAGAGACAAATACATTGCATAATTCAAATGTTAATATCAAATGATGTTAAAATTAACAAGTGTCGGTGTTGAAGAGTTAATTTCAAGTGTTATGTTGAATTGAAATTATAAAATTAAACTCCTAATAAGATACTGACCAATCAAATTAAACTTGAAAACTTCACACATCAATGTAAAATGAATAATAATAACATCAATTACAAAAGTCAATTTCTAATAACCAGTGCAACACTTAAACAACATAAACCTATACAACCAAGCATATGAAAACTTAAATACAATGCAAATTCATCGGTGAATTAAACTCAAAGTAATACATATAATTAACTTTTGCTCTAGGTCACCAAACTTGAGAAAACTCCGATAACCTAAACTATTCTGAGAAATTATTTTTTAAGGCAGAGAAAGATTAACTCTGATGAACGTTACCTCATTTACCCCTTCTTACACGTCCTATCTTAGAAGGATAATCTAGATAGCTAGGGTGAATCCCATTATTCTTACTTCAATATTATACATTCATTTGATCCATTATAACTAAAAATAGCTAGATCAAACTCAAATTCAGAGTATATTCACTTAACATTTATTAATTTGACATAACATGTCAATTCATCAATTTCATATACAATTAGGACTTTAACAACCTCTTAAATTTAATTTACCTAGCATTAATCTATTTCATATCAAACCACACAAGCATTAAAACAACAATTCGTTAAACTACATCAATCACAATTAGTTTCACTATAACATATGCATATCTAACTCAAGATGTAGTTTTCTATAGTCAATAATGTTGCCATAAAATTATGTGACAACACGTTTGTGTTCACAGATTTATTGAGATATGCTCCTACGTGCTAAAATTATGAAATTTAATGTGATAAAAGCAGAATATGTCTTCTTTCAAATGCAAACGGTCTCACTCAAAAACGAGTTTCCTAGCTCAAGATATAAATTATTTAATGCAGAAAATTTTATAAAACAAAACAATTTTCATAATATGACGAAAAAAATAAAAAAGTATAGTAAAATAACAAAACTTTCCTTTATCATAATAATATATGTTATCTTTAAAACCCAGCTGGTTGCACTCAAAAATGAGTTCTATAGCTCAAGCTACATGAATTTCAATTTAGTTATGTCATAACCATTTTCAAGTAAATACAAATTAGATTTTGTAATGTTGTTCACTTCACTTTTTTTCCCATCAATTTAATTTGTTTTTTTAAATCATATTAACATCGGTTTAGAATAAATAAAGTTGTCGATCCCTTAATTTCTAAGGACCTCTATCAGCTATCAAAATCATTCATTATTGAGTTGATACTTGGAAACTAATTGCAAAGATGATATTGTTATGCACTAAAATATTTTATCAATATCAAATATGAATTCTAGAGACAATAATAAGGGAATCTACCATGCAACCTTAACCATAGAGCTAATATATATTTCCAATTAAACATTAATGCGACAAACAGAAGTTTCATGCACACTATCAAAAGAATTTGTTATAACAATGAGTGAATGTATCTTACAATAGATAATAAGTTAGGTTTCTCACATGTTTCTGACATTAACACAATGATCACAAAGAAACAAACATATTGACTATCTATATTAACCAATTTAAAATCTTTAGACATGATATTTCATAGTTTTAAGCATAATACATTTGTTACATGTTAGAAATCCAATTTAAACTGATAACTTAATTTTAAGGATTGAATGAAACATGCATCAAAATTCCAATGTTCAAGCACAACTATAACAGAGAAACAATTAATAAGTCTAATAAAACTATTCCTTTGAATAACTAATATTATCTCAAAGGTTTAACACAAACATCAATTAGAGTTGAATATAATGAACTCCTCGTTTTAATTAATACAAATGTAGAAGTGTAAAATTTGGGTAAGTAGAAGATATTACCTATCCAATTTATATTAGGACATCCATGCACACTACTTATAATCTAGCTGATGAGATATCATGTCAAAACGAGATAAGTTATATTTACCTGCATTCTTAACAAGTTTAACATGCATATCAAAATCGCAAATTTCCTATATAACATTCCAAATATTTTATACTTCACCTTTTAAATACTAAATTGCTAGCCGAAGTTAAATATTCATCTCATTTATGTTACTATATTTTGTAACTATAAGAAACATTCCAAATTGCATGCAACTCAATCCACTAAACAGATATATTAAGGTATGTTACATAATTTCTCTATTCAACTAACCTATTTTTATTTTTACTTTATAATCATACATGCAAATTTAAAGATAGTGATAAAGCACTCATCCATGATTAACATGAAAAATTAATGATTCTAATGCATGTTTTTAGTGTTGTGCTAATACACATATAAATCTCCATTATGTATAACACTTGTTCCTTCTTGCATGTCATTAAACGGACAAATAAAAAACAATCGGACCAGACATTGCCTTAAGTTTTACCCTTCTCTTAATTTCCTTCAATAATTTATTTCTAATGAAATAATTCTAGTGGGTGAGAAATTCATTTATATGATCCTCCATAAGACATTTATTTACTTGCAATAGGAGGCATTAAATCAATAGATATCATCCAATAGTTAAATTACATTAACTACTCACTTACTTTTTCTTTGTGTTTATGTTACATACAAAGTAAATTCATAATCTTCATGCAGTTATACAAATTATTCTCACTTCAATATTATACATTCAAGCAGTTATACGGATAATCCACCTAGCTAGGGTGAATCCAATTATTCTCACTTCAATATTATACATTCATCTAATCCATTCTAATTAAGAATAGCTAGATCAAACTCAAATTCATAGTATATTCACTTAACATTTATTAATTTGACATAACATGTTAATTCATCAATTTCATATACAATTAGGACTCTAACAACCTCCTAAGTTTAATTTACCTAGAATTCATCCATCAAACCACACAAGCATTAAAACAACAACAATTCATTAAACTACATCAATCACAATTAGTTTCACTATAACAGATGCATATCTAACTCAAGTTGTAGTTTTATAAAGTCAACAATGTTACCTATTCTAGGATTGAGCCATTTTGAGTTGGACTTGGTTAGAATTCTTAGTCCACTATCTAATTTCTTCTCTAACTCACTTAAATTAGAATAAAAAGGGTGAGGTGAAGAATATTCATCAAATGGAATTTACGGGTTGTTACAAAAAATTGATTTGTGTGATATACATTTAAAATAGGGATTTTATTTTATGTATATTTAGATATTTATATCCAAGCATTTTTTTCATCTTGTCCCATGAGTATAACTCAGTTGGTAGGAACATTGCATATAATATGTACATGAGTAGGTTTACATCTCAGATTCTCCACTTATTTATCTTAAATGGTAAATTTCTAATCACTAGGCTATTTGACCAAAAAAATAAAACTTTTTATTTTACATTGCATATAATATGTACATGGGTGGGGTTTACATCTCAGATTCTCCACTTATTTATCTTAAATGGTAAATTTCTAATCACTAGGCTATTTGACGAGAAAAAAATAAAACTTTTTTATTTTACATTATATAAATTTTTGTGTGATTTATAAACAAATATCTTGCTAGAAATATACTTTAAAATTACCATATTTATCTTTTAAGATGTCATCAAACACTACAAGTCTATTTTTAAAAAATAAAAATCAAGCACAACAAATCTTCAATTTGATAAAAAATAATATATCATATCCCCCACATTACCAAAGAAAAATTATTATTGGATCGTGTTAAAATAAAAATGAATTGTAACAAACTTTACGAAAGTACAACGTTAACAAATAAAAAAATGAAAAGATGTGGCATGCAGGATTCAATTAAGCGGCTTCTCCTTTTTCTTTTTTTATTCTTTAATATTAAGCCACTTTTTTTAACAAGAGCTTCATGTAAAATGTGTTTGGCCCAGCTTGTTGCTTAAAGAAAAAGAGAAGTTTTTTTTGGTGGTGAGAAGAGAAGTTAAATAAAGGCGGGGCCAAACATAGTCTTGAACTTCAAAATAATATGAGAGAAGAGTTGTTTTGTTAAACAATGATTGAATAGAACTATTTATAAGATGATAAATATAACAGTTGAAGATTATGATAGATTTACGATAGGGCTGACCGATCAAATCGACTATAACTATATAACCAAAAATGGTTAGATAGGAATAAACTCAATTACCTCCGTGAACATAGTTAAGTTGGTAGGCTTACCCTCATAGAACACATTGTGGATAACTCGCATCCAAGGATACGGGGGATTGGAACAAAGTATGGAGGTTGAATGTGCCAAACAAAGTTAAAGTTTTCTTGTGGAGAGCATTACGGGGAGTTCTTCCATCTCGCGACAGACTTGGCCAAAGAGGAGTGCACTGCCCGAATACATGTGTGTCCTGTCTGTCACAGCAGTTGGGAAAACTAATGACACACATTTTTTAGTTGCAGCTCAACAATTGAAGTTTGCAAAGAGCTTATTGAATATCATTGAACCTTATGTGGAGTGGAGCAAGCCAAAGGGTTTGTTGAATCCATATTTAGCATCCTGCCACAGTGTAAGCAGCAGATTACTAATATGGTAGCTTTAACATTATGGTGGAGAAGAAATGAAGTGATATGGGAAGATACCAACAGAAGTAATATGGATGTGGCTATACGGACTAGCACAATTTTTACGGAGTGGAACCAAGTCAGATCTCGATCAAAATCTGCTGGCTCGAACCATGACAACAGCAGCGTGCAAATACAGAATAAGTGACTGAGCGGATTTCTGAAATGTAACACTGATGCGGCCTTATTTACAATGGATAACATGTTTGGTTGAGGGATGTGCTTGAGAACTGATAAAGGTGAGGAAATACAATCGAAAACAGTGTGGCAATTTGGCTCCCCATCAGTAGCAGAGGCTAAAGCTTTTGGAGTGTTGGAGGTGCTAAATTGGTTACGTGGTTGGAGTACTCACAACATCATTCTTGAGACTGACTCAAAACAAATAGCAGACGCATTCAGAAGGTTCAAACAACCTTCGAATGAGTTTGGCAGCATTATTACTAGTTGTAAAAATCATTTATCTTTTTTTAACAACTTCGGGAAAAAGTTATATTAGGAGACAAGCCAGTTGTGTTGTTCAATCTCTTGCGAGGGGATCACGATTTTTTGCTAGTCCACAGTTTTTTTATTACAATCCTTCTTGTATCGATATCATTGTTGTGAATGAAATGTATTAAGTTTGCTTTGGTAAAAAAATAAATTATACTAGGATAAGATCCAAGGTAGTAAGAGGTATGGCCTCGCGCACATACAAAATGAATTTGGAATAACGCATTGGGAGTGATACATGGATGCAAATTCCACTTTGAAACAATAAAACTCCATTTAATAATCTATTTGGGATTGTTTTAAATTGTGTTTCGCATGCGTAATATAACAGATTTTAAGTCTTTGCAATGGAATTTCAACCAAAATTTTGACCACAAGGCCACATTTTCTTCAACATAAAAGTTTGCATCGTAACCACGACTTCGACTTAAAACCATTGGTTTTGCTTGTGTCTAGCAAGACTCACTTATGTTAGAAACAGATTTTTGAATAATTTACTCTAAAGTCATCAATCAACCTTTATAAGAGATTTAGGTTTTTCACTAACTTGGAAACTTGTAATCTAAGGAATTGGTGATAGATGCTAATCTGCAGCAATTTTTTAATAAATCAACTGATCAATGATTATGCTGTCATCTTCTATTCAAAGAGTTAGAAGAAGTTGCTCTACTAAGACCTACCCCAGTATGATAGAGAACTTGAAACAAACTTGCATTTGAATAAAGTGGTTATTAGACCTAAGAAGTTGGTGATTAAATTGACCCGACCCAATTTTGCACATTATTAACAATGTAATCTTGGTTACTTGAATTAAATATACATAAAAAGCAAACATGATGATGATGAAGAGGTAGCTTGTCCTTTTATGATTTTATCAAAGTAGTAATATGTCTTAAAATATGGTAGATGTATATGTCGGAAAGAATATCATATCACCTGGAGAAGTTGAAGCAACTGAAATTCATTTGAGCAATTAATTGAGCTTACCAGCAAAGTACCATATAATTTATTGTTAGTTGTTAAGTTATGGAAGATCATGACATGTTGCCAAATCCTTTAAAAAGAACCTCAACTCATAATTAGGTTTATATATTAAGCATGGTTCTTACCTTACAAGGCATGAATGAGTCTTACCAATAAGAATCATCACTTCTTTCCCTTAACTTTTTTCTTTTGGGTTTTAGTTTGGTAGGTGTCTCCCAATATAAGTAATTTGCATTATAAATGATGATTACTAATATGTCTTTTTCTTCCATGTAATAATCACTTCAAAAGAAATTGTTAAATGAAATAAAAACTTCTTCCATGTTACAATTTTCCACAGCATAATAGCATATCCTTTATGGGCAATTAGCACTCAGAACCAAATGGCACAGCAGAAAGGTTTTGGTATTGATGCTTGATTTTATGGTACATTTCCATCTCCACAGAGAATATCAGCAATGTGACAAGAATCTAATACTTCCAGGCATTCATCAAAATACACTCCAACATTCAATCCAGTTAAAGTTTTACTCAAAAAATACATTTGTGACATACTCATAGATATTAGTATAGGATATATGCACAACCAGAGTGATTGAAATGAAACAAAGCAAGTGCAAATGCAAATCTTGTCTCTTACTCAACTCAGAAAATTTGCTACAAATAAACTGCAAAAAGAATTCCCATGGATATGGATATTATAAAAAGAATGCCAAGAAAAAAGACGCTGACTCCTACCGACCTAAGTGACCTAAAATAACTAGACCTATAAGATCCTACCCTTTTCTTCCCTTTTCTTCTGTTCTATTGATCCTATTCTCCCCATTCCAGCCCTGTACAAAAACCAATGACCAAAAGAAATAAAATTCAACAAAAAAAATAACATACGACGCGACTCTAGATAAGGCGAGGAGAGAGAAATCTCCAACTAGGCTCAGTTCCCTTCAAATATTGTATTCCAAGGCGAGAACATTGGTGTTTGGAATGAGTTCAGCTGAATCTGATTCAAAACTATCCTTGCATCTCATTTCAAGGACCTTTTTGTGCGAATTGGAGTGCACAGATGGACAAAACGTCGGACTAGCAGCAGGCCGGTATTCAGGGAAAAGTCGGCCAGACTTGTACCGAACACCGCAAGCATTGCAGAGTGTTTTTGGCCCCATTGGCCCTGCTCTCCATTGTGGAGTCTTGGTTATCTCACAATGCATGCATTTCCTAACAGGTAGTGAACCATTCTGTTCGCCACCGTCAGTTGGAGCAGTAGGAAGTGGCGCCTTGACTTTCTTTTTCTTCTTGGTCTCTCCAGAAGAGAGCTTTGGTTTCTTGACAAAAATTCGGGACTCAGCAAAATTTTCAAAATCTGAAGACAGCGCCTTGGTGGAGAAAACATTAGGTTGCATGTTCTCCTCAACAGAAGAGGAAGTAGGGGAAATGAGGTTCATGGCAGAACGAGGGTTGAAGGCTGTGGGGCGTGGACGCTTGGTGCGTGCACGTCCGCAAGGCACGGGGATGGGGACGTAAATCCCTGTGGTCTTTCCACCAGAGCAGGAACTACTGCTTTCAAGGACAGATATAGGACTTGGTGTCTGAAATTGATAATGCCCAGAGTCCTCCTTGCTGACAGCTGATGATGATGGCTGCTGCTCCACTTTCATTGTGAGACTCTCCTCACAAAATGAATCGTCCACAATATTGGACACCCACTCCAATGAAAGAAGATCTTCGAACTGTAATAAATATAACAAGATTGATCAAAATCACAATTTTATTAAAAGAACAAAACTTAGATTATAATAAAAATAAAAACTTAGATTCACATCTTCATCTATTATTCTTAGAGGCTAGTATTATGGTGCACAAATGAGATAAGTTTTGCATCATGTACAAGTTATTTTCCATAATTGATCAATAAATCACATCAGTGGATCAAATGAGATATCATGATACTTATTGATTCAATGGTGAAAAACAAAACATATGTGTGCATGGTGAAAGCATGTTTTTACATATAACTAATATTGAAGTATAAACACAATTTGTACCCAAAAATAAATAAAAAATAAACACAATCATTTAGTAGAGCATATAACACAAAAAAGTATATTACTCTTCAAATTCAATGAAGAATAAGAATTTGTGCTTTGGTATGAATTAAATAAAATAAAATAAAATAAACAAACATGGGTTGTTACTGGCTAGATTGACCACCAATTTGAAGGTTCATTATTTATTTAGGTGGGTGCTCACATCACGTGATAATCACATGCAAAATCACATGACATCCAATAATGATGATCCAAATAATTGAGACAGCGCACCCCTCAAATTGGAGAGTAGGGTGGAAGTGATGTGCCACATGTCACCGACACAATCAAGTGTCCTGGAAAATGACCAAACTACCCTTTCTCTAAATACTTTATATTATATTATAAAGTTCTCAATTAGTTAATAATAATGCATTCCAATTCAAGTAAAGGAATTTTCAACTTTTTGGACTAATTTTAGAAAATAAAAATAAAAATAAAATATTAACTTTCATGCACTATAAGTATTTTTTTAGTGTGTCCAATAAAATCACATGAAAATATGATATTTTAATATATTTTACGAATTAACTTTAAAAATTGATAACTTTCAGTGATTTTACTTTATTTATTTTTTGGTCAAAGTATAGCGGTTTGATTTTTTATAAGTGCATATAATTAAATTATATTAAATAGATATTTATAAAGATATTTTAAAAATTAACCTAAGAAAATATGTAATTGAATGGATCCACGCGTGCAAACAATTTAAATTGTCAATGTATATAAATTAAACCCTAAAAAAACATGTTTCTACATGAATTGGATTTAAAATTTTGAAATTCTCAAGAAAAAAATAATGTGCCATATAAAAATCAAGAAAAAATTACGATGAGTAAATAAAAGGGAAAGTAAATCAAAACGAGTCAATAAAAAAGAATTTAGAAAAACAAAAACCATATAGTAAAGTTACAAACAGACAATCAGGTCCGTACACGGAACTATTATGATGTCATAATCAAGCAATCAGACGGTTAAAAACAAAGCTATTACAGTATGAAATAATTTTTTTTTTCTGAAAAAGCAATTATGAAATAATAACAACAAAATAAAATAAATTATATTTTAAGGAACTCTTTACTCACCGGATCAACGGGGAGCTCCGCCGAGAGGTCTGAAGTACTATTGCCAGAAAACACCGAGTCAGACTCATTCGGCCAGATACTCGCCAATGAGTTGTAGTTTGCCACGGAGGAGGGCAATGAAGCGGCTGCGGTGTCAACGTCGTCGACGGGGTAAATGTCATCAATGTTGTCAAATAAGTTGAAGCAATCAATCTCGTTCATTGTTCCAGCCATTTTCTTCTCTGCAAGTCAAATATTTTTCTTAGAAAACGTATAATTTTGTTGAGTTTTTATAGAGGTGATTGCACGTACTAATTAATTGTGCCATCTATTTTTTTACGGAAATGTTTTAAATAAAAGAAATAAATTGAATTAAATAGGGTAATTTGAGTTTTTTGTGTAATTATTTAATTTTGTTTTCCTTTTTTAGATTAAAAAAATAGAAATTAAAGATTTTTAGAGATAAGTATAAAATTCAATGTTTAAACAAAAAAAGTTAATTTTTATGTGGCAGCAGCGTAATTCATCCAATGAGGTCACGCCAGATAGATATTAAAATGACTTGATTGGATAAATGTGTAAAAATTACATTGCATATAATTAAATAAAAGATATGAATTCAATTAAGTCAGCAAAAGCCCATTGTATTTTAGCCACCGCTGGTCCCAATATTTTTCTTTCGAAACAACACTGTCCCAATTTATTTATTTCATATTATTGATACTCCCTCTGTCTAAAATGTAAACAAAAATACAGGTCAACATAAATTGATGTATTTGAGACGGAGTAAGTATTGTTTTAATTTCCAATTTCTTCTTTTATTTTAGAACTATTATTGTGACATTATTTCTTCAGAAAGGAAAATTGAATGGAGTAAGTGTGAACACTTGAAAATTGAGATAAAATTGAATGAGGGCAGCTAACCTTGTTGAATTTGAGTAAATTATGAAGCAGAATTAATGTATAACTTCGCAATTGAATTCCTGCATAATTAAAATAAAAAGGTAAGAAGACAAATTAAGCAAAATGGTGACAATTCATTCTTCTCCAAAATCAAAATTGTTTACAATGAGTCAAATGAAAGAAAGCAAGGGTAAAATTGGAAGAAAACTGAAAATTGAATTGAACCGACACTACAGAAAAGAAGTAAAGAATTTGTGAAGCAAATGAGAAAATGAAAAGAACCAAACCTGAAACTAAGTTTAGTTTATTTGAGGTGAAATTGAAATTAAGGAAAGAGTGGTGAGAATGAGAAAGAGAAATAGTGTGTTAGACAGAGTGAGTTATTTGAAAGAGGAAAGAGGAGAGTGAAGAAGGTTTAAATGGTAAAGGGGGGGTTATGAAGGAAGGCACAATAAGAGAGAGAGAGAGAGAATGTGATGGATGGGTACTGGTAGGTGAGGCTCCTTCTTCATTGCTAGCTGTCTTTTACTATCCCCCACTGTCGTGATGTTGAAGTCTTCTTTCTTTCTGGTTACCTTACCTTACCTCTCTCCTCTTTCTTTAGAACATTACCCATAGGTCCCACACTTCCCACCCCTCCCTGTCCCCATCTTCCCTTTCCTCCATTCACGGATTATTACCTTCATTTTCTTTCAACAATTCATATTTCATTCAATCAAAAACACACACTGACACGTCGACATCGATAATAATTTGAGTATACGTGTACATAATATCTATGAGTACAAAAAAAACAAAAGAGAAAAAGATTTTTAACAATTGTAACATTAAAAAACACAATTGAGTTTTAAAATTGAAGAGGAAAAATGGTCACATGATTTGGGTTATTACCTTTGTTCTTTGCGGTTTAAGATTGTGGGAAGTGCAAGTATAATGAATGATTCTTTAAAGAGGAAAAAGGGGAAAAAGTGAGAAACGAAGAAGAGGAAGGTTGTATAAATAGAAGAAAAGGTGCAAGTTGGAATAGTCTTTAACCGCCGTTGTTTCAGACACGGTTTGTCTTGTTGTATGTTTTATTACATAAAACAAACAAATATTTACTGCATGGGTTGAAGAAAAATGGTACTGTACCATGAAAATTGTTCAAAAAGTCAGAGTTTCCTAGAAGCGCGTGATGTACACGGAAAATCATTTAAGTTTTGTTTTTGGTTCAGAAACCGATAATTGTTCTCTATTCTACGTTATCTATGGTAATTTTGGATTGTGTTATTATTTAATTTAAGAAAAAAACTACATTGATGACCCGTGCGTCGCACGGGTCGTACCGATTAAAATAGAAATCAAAGAATTATACTGTAATAAAAAATTATAAATAAATTTATCTAATGATAGAAATTTATTAGATTGGTGATATCATGACGACATTTATATAATTCGAAAATCATACTTTTTACATATTTTTTTTAGCACCTTTGGGGATTATGAAGTTGATTTAACTTCTATAATTGTTAATGTACTAATTTTGTGTAGACTTTTATTTGTATCTCACGCAACAATTAATTCGTTCATTATGTAATACTAATCATAGGTTAGATTAACATTAAATTAGAAAGAAAAAAATTAAAGTACTAATAAAAGCAATCAGACTTCTAACAAAAAAAAAACAATCAGACATTTTCACGTGATAATGCAAGGAAAATTACTCTTTCGTAAAAAAAAGTTTAAAATATAAAACATATCAATGAATTTATTTTTTTTAAACTTTTATGGAAATTTTTTTTAACTTCTATCACTATACATGTCTATCATTTTTTTAAAATAACTTTTATGGAAAAATCTCTCATTGGATGTTAGAGTACTTCTTTAAAGTCTTAAATTAATTTTTCCCAATAAAAAACTCATAAATTAATTTCAATTTTCTATTATTGCTTGATTTTAATGTTCAATGGTCAGGGCCTTTTTACGTTATTTGTCGATTTTACTTTACTTTATAATTTTATATAAAGTGATTGCATCATTATCATTGAATAAAAATTTGGAGATTTTAAAACCATATAATTCTATATGTAAACAAATTGAAGAATTGAAGACATAATTTTATGGAACTTGTGATGGACACATATTACTTAAGTGTACAACAACTTGTCAAAAAAAAATCTAAAGAAACAATAGATATATACAAACGATGACATAACATGATAGGAATGAAAAGCTCATTAGTGAAGAAAAATATTAGGGATTGCTGCGTTTTAGAGGGAATTTGTTAGGTTAAATTAGTGTGCTGCATTTTAGATAGAATTTGTTAGGTTAAATTGCTGCTAACCTAATGCAGCATTTTAGAGGAAAATTATTAGGTTAAGTTGCTGCAAACCTAATAAAATTAATAAATAAGGATTACTGTAAATAAATTAAGGAATGAAAATATTTTATTTGGAGAAGAAATTATGGAATGAAAATATTAGTTTTACTAAACTAATTTTATCACATTAATAATAAAAAATTAATTTTATCACATAATATATTAATTATTATTATAAATTGCAAAGTATCATTTGAAAATAATGTACACAAATTCTCCATATTCTTAAATACTTCCTCATCTTATAATAAGTGAATCTTTTTTTTTTCTCCATGAGCTTAACTCAGTTGGTAAGGACAATGCATAATATATGCAAGGTTTAGGGATCGAACCTCGGACACCACCAAAAAAGGGAACCTTTTTTAAAAAATATTTTTCTACATTAACTGACCTATTTCACTTCCTAAAAAAAAATTATATATTTCACTTTTCGTTGCAATATTAATTACTTTTTTCTAATTATAACTCTATTTTTTTTTTTGGCAGTGGCCGGGGTTTGAACCCCAAACCTTACATATTTTATGCATTGTCCCAACCAACTGAGTTAAGCTCACGAGGACAAACACTACTTTTATCACCCTCAATTCAATAGTATATTCTACTCTGCATTTAAGATAATGATAATTAATGCATCAATCTCCGTGAGCTTAACTCAGTTGGTAGGGATATTGCATATTATATGCAGGAGCCGGGGTTCAAACCCCGAACACTCCACTTCTCCACAATTTAATTGTGAGAACTATAGCCATTAGGCTACTTGACCAAAAAACTCACTTAAAACAATTTTCTCTCTCATTCACTAATATTAATAAATGTGAAATGAGTAAATAACTAACTTAAATTGAGACGGAGGGAATAGCTACTACCTACAATCTCAAATTACAAACATAAGAAAAAATTCAATCCACAAAAATTGATGTCTTTGTTTTAAAATTTAGATCGGAGGGAATATTATTTTAGCATATAAAATTATTTTAAAATAAGTAAACTTTGTTTTTCAATGTGACATTAATTATTTTTTAAATATGCCCCTATACTAATATTGTCTGCAATAATTTTAAATTATTATACATGTCATAATTTTACGATGTGTATTACTCACATAACTTACTTCTCGATCATATTTTTTTAACTAATATATAAATATGAATGTTAGCATGTAGGATATTGTTCGATTTATCTTAATATCAAATTTTTATAATTTTTTTTATAGATAATTAAAGATATTAATTGTCAAAATTATGTATTGACATGTGTAAAGTGGTTTACTGTGGCATGTATTTAGGAATAGATGGAGTGATTCCTCCGTAATGAAATATAAGCAAATTGGTATTTGAAAATGTCAATGTATGTGGTTCAAATTTAGTCTACATACGTCAATTTTTTAACTGTAATTTTTGTTTATAATTAATTCATCTGGATGGAGTATTTCGTTAATTCACTAAACATTTATGATCATGATTAACGGTCAATAGTTATTCGTACCTCCGCTATATTTAACGAGTTAAAATCTTCTCTATTCTCCTTTTTAAACGGTTAGGATCCTTTTCGATTTCGTAAAAGAAATGGACATGTATATTATTATGGTTATAGAAATGCTTATTATGAAAAAATATTCTCTCAGATCACATTTATAAGAAAAAATTTTTTGTTGGGTTCGTTAGACAACTAATGTATCTGGTTTAAATGAGGTACAACACATGAAATGCACGATGGTTCATTGCTCCGTTTAAATCAATTGCCCTGACTTGATTTTCGTATAATTGATCTTTACTACTCTTTAACTGTCATTAAGGTTGTTTACACATCTTTTCTTTGTTCATGATAACTGTTTTTTTTTTGACAAAAATGAATGATTTTCATTCATTGAAATTGATAGAGTAAATCGATACAATACAAATTTGCTAAAAACAAAAAGGATGAATCTGCGAATAAACTAACAACATTCATGTTAACAGCATAAAACGACAAAGTACAAAACCCTACACGTATGACTATATTTAAGTCTCGGAATACTCATGTCTCCAGATCTGCAACGTGGACGACGTCAAATTCATTGATTGGATCTACACCAGATCGAAGCTGAATTGACAATCTTAACTGAACAAATGATTGAATGAAACAAGAAACACAAACAACGCCGCACAAAGACGACGAAGAAACAAACGTCGCACAAAGACGACGAAATCATAAAATTAAAAAAGAAATAGATGTGAAAATCACTTATTTCAATAAAAGGAAAAGAGAAAAACGAGTTAGAGATTTGGGTTAAATAAGTTTTTCGTCCCTATAAATATATCAAATTTTGATTTTAATCCCCAAAAAATAAAATGAGATGTTTTCATCCTTACAATTTTTTTTGGTTTTATTTTTGGTCCCTAATGGATACAATTTTGACATTTTTTGGACATAATAATATAAATATATAATTGTTGAACATAATAAACGGACGTAACATGAATACAATTTGAACATAAAAGAGTTATAATTTTGACATTCACATGAACATAAAGTGGTCATTAAGGACCAAAAACAAAATAAATTTTTTTGTGCGGATGAAAACATTCAATTTAATTTTTTAGGGACTAAAATAAAAATTTATTATATTTACAAGGATAAAAAACTTATTTAATCCTATTTATTTTTCAAGTTTATTGATTAATTGAACAACCATATGGTTGACAATTTATGAAACAATCATAATTTATATATAAAAAAAGTAGAGTTTTGCACGAAAACCAAAACAATAGAGAGATAAAGTATAAAAATAATATGAGTATGAGAGAGAAAGTTGTCATAAAATAGATGTTCAAATATCATTTCTCGTACAAATATAAGACTCTTAACCTCTCTCACATATAAGAGCTGACATATGAAGAGTAATTATTTATCCTAGATTAAGATTATGATTACCGCGTATACCAGTACAATTACTAGTACTAATACTATGTTTGGGGCTTTACCTAACTGCCTGACATTTTATGTTTGGCAAATTCGGCTTTTTACTACGGCCATTGTTATTATTGGTTGCTTATGTGGAAAATTCCTTTTCATCTCATTTTGTTGCTATGTATAAGAAACAAACAATCATGTCTATTAGTCCCTGCTCAAATTAATTCTAATAATGCAACAATACGAGTTTAAGAAAAACTATCTTTGAATAAAAACCAAAACTTGTTGTCATCTCAAAACCAACATAGAAAATGTTTTGGAAATTCTTCTTCTATTTTTATTTTGTTCAATACTCCAATTGGAACAGTTTTTCATTTTTCAATTTTTTATGCATTTCAATAAGCCTGATTTTCTAATTTTAAAACAAATTCATACTTTTTTTTGAGCGATTCACACTTTTTTTAAAGTAAACTATCCTTCATTATATTATTACTAGCAGAAAGACGGACACTCAAGTGTCTGTTTTTCTGTTTTTTTTATTACGTTAACGCGTGTAAATTATAAACGGTATTTTATATGTTTTTTTTTACTTTGATTCAAATTATAAGTACAAATATTTGTGACTTTCAAATTGTAATAAATCTTTTGTCAAAAAATAAATTGTATCAAACTATGTTTATCTTTTAGTGAAAAATGAGCATAGCTAGAGCATATTTAGTGAAAAATACTTAAAGTTTTCTTTAATATTACATTCTCATGTACATTTTGTTCACATAATAGTTAGTACTTGATAGAACAGTACAAAACTATACTCGAGAAAGACAGAGATATAATATCATCATGTTTAAAAATAAAAAGGGTATTTTGATTTTTTTAATAGTCTGTACTATGTATAAAAAGTTATCTCATGGTTCAGTGAAGGAAGAGAAATCACATTTTTGTCCAATCTCTTACTACGTATTTTGTTAAGTTCCATGACTAGTTTTTAAATCAAACAGGGTTCACAGAAAGTTGTTCAATTATTCTCGTGTCTTTTAGCAAATCAAACATATACTCATGTCTCTAATTTTCGGTCCTTTAAAACATGGAAACACACATTAACCAATAATGTAATTATATAAGCTAATAACATTTTATCCTTAATTTTCTAAGACTTTATTTGGCAAAGTAAGATTTTGAGCTTTTAACTTATAAATTCATATGACAAAAAAAAATCGTTTGATGGCATTTTTTACGAGCGTATAGCTTATATTTACTAGATTATAGCTTATTTTAATAAGCTTATTCAATTAGCATGTAGCTTATCATATTTTCTCTCAGTGTTACCCTTATCATCTTACTTAAAAAATTAAATACTAATTTAACATGTTTTTATTTATGTCATGTTCTATTTATAAACCAATTCAACCGTTAATTTAACTAAACACTACAAATTCAACCAATTTGCTTATCCGCTATAAATTAACTTATAAGTTATTTGCTTATGCGCAATAAACTTGGTGCCTATAAGTCGGCTTAAAAGAATAAAATAAATCATACAACATTAAAATATGTATTTTTTCTACATTTGAAGTGTAAAAGTTAGAGGAGAAAATAAGAGATATTGAATAGGGTGAGAGAGGGTGACAATTTCTTGAGAAATAATCCAATACAACACTTGCATGATGGACCAACTGTGGAGACTTTTATCTAAAGATCTCCAGAGTCCAGACTGCTACGTTGTTAAGTTGTTGTAGGGGATTCAAATCCTTTGCTAATATAAATGATACAAACTCATTAGAGGTGACTATCAAAAAATTTAGTTATTGACCTTAGACTGCTTAAAAGACTTAAAATGAATAATTAAAATTTAAAAGTCTTTTTTTAGGAATGTTTGGAATCAATGAATCTAGGGGGGTTTTGTACCCAAAAGATTAGAAGAAAAAAACTGAATATAGTGGGTAATCACTTCAATTTGCAGTTTGACCAGCAACCACGTCTATATCATAAAAATAAAAATTAGGGAATGCAATCTCTCAATATTTTTTTCTTTTATGTGGCTCGTAATGAATTTTTAATGTAAAAAATGAGAGCAAACAAATTCAACGGTGAGATTAACATCATATGAGAGACATGAGATATAAACAATTGAGAGGATTTATATCTCGAATTAGTATTATAATTCCTTTAAAATTAAATAATTACTTATAATAATTTATTTATTTGTAAAATGATTTTTTAATGAAATTTGTAAAAATAATTTGTTCTATAATAATTAATACTTTCAAGATTTAAAAAAAAAACTATATACACAACTCTCAATTTAATATATTTTTGGTTGATAAACTAAATTACATTAGCCATTAGAAAGGAGGTAGTGACATCACATATTCACATTATATATGCAAACAAGGTTCGAACTTCAGGTTCTTCATTTATTCACCTTAAATGTGCGTTTTTAACTACTAGACTATTTTGACTACAAAAAAAACTCATTACATAAATAAAAGACTTAGGGTTCAAACTCCGGTTACATCGTGCAATCTAAGAAGGTTAGCACGCTCGATCTAACCATTTTATCATTTTAATTACCAATTGAATTAAGATTTTGTAGACCGGTAATAATTGATATTAATAAGAATATATATGGTAGTGAAATTACTAATATTTCCTTCGTTTATACAATTTTCATAAGTGTGAAACGGTCAAAGCAACATTTACAGCTTAAGAAAATTGGAAAAGGAAGATTTTAAAAAAATAAAAGAGAAAGGTTCACAAATGTGACTGCACAACTGAAGTGTGTTTGGCTTTAGGGCAAAATAGAAATGATGATGGGTCTCTATTTAAAAAAAACTACCTTGTGTTACACTCTTTGAATCAATCCCTTAAAAAATACTCACCCTTCTCCTTTAAAAAAAAAAATCTGTTAAAAAGGAACAGATGGAGACAGTGTGTGTGTGTGTGGTAGTGCAGTGGTGCTGCTTCCATTTATCCTTTACTTCTTTAACTAACTTGGGTTGCACTCTTTGAATTCCTTTTTCTTACAAAAGACTTCTTCAAACGAAAAGAAAAAAGATAATCATAATAATTGGTTCAAAATCCAATAAAAAAATCTCTGAACAAATCGTTAGGCTTAATAGCAATCAATCCCAAAATCGCCGCCTTCAAAGTTTGTTGAAAAAACAATTTAGATTTTAGAGTCACATATACACGTACTCATACATATACAAATAGAAGTAAGAAGATATACACCACACACGAACATAGTTATTTTTATTTGGTATAATGGGTACACATTCACGAATTTATCTATACAAAAATAAAGTCTGAAATAGCCTAACACATGAATTTTATTGATATAAGCCTAACACATTTATTCATACCAAAAAGTCTTACCATTCTTCAACCAAAAAAATAAAAAAAGTCTACTTTTCCCTAACATGTTTTAGGATTAGACATATTTATATTGCAATAATTTTTATCATATCATCCTATTAGAAATTGGTTTGTAAGTTCTTTTTTGTTTCTTAAATAATATTTTTGTAGTTATTTTTAGTTTTGATCCTACCATTTTTTTTTTATTAAAGTAACAATCTTTGTATTTTCATTCCATTTAAATTTGATCCCTCAAGAGTCAAATATCTTAATTATATATACAAAAATATGGTTAATAAAATACGAACTAACTTCTGTAAAAAAAAAAAAAGACGGACTAACTAAAAATTCAAAACCCCAAAAAAATTAATAAGTCAAAATTATAAGTTATTATAAAAAAGGAATTTTTTACAAATTATAATAAAGGAATTTTTTTTAATCCGAATCGTCTTAATTATAATAAAGGATTTTTTTTATACAAACTCAAATAACTCAAATGAGTGAATACATAAACCAATACTGTAAGTTTTGAAAAATCGATTCGGACGAGTCAACCAATTAACCTCAAACTGAACTTAAATACGGTTCAGATATTTTTTTGAAATATAGTTCAATCGTGATTTTATCCAGCTAATTTGAACCGTTTATAGCAATTCAGTATGTCGTTTTTTAATTCTATAATGCACAGCACGAATTTGGCTAGAGAGCTGCTCACTGCATGGTGCAGTCTACTGCCGGGATCTAAGCACATGTATACACTAATACACCACACATATGTGCATATCAAAAGTATATTATTTAATCATAATAACTAGGTTACATGTGAAGAAAAAAAAACTCTTATTAAAGATGGTGGAAATTGAGAACTTTTTTTTTCTTTATGATTTTTTTTAATAAATAATGGCTAGCATCTTTTTTAGTTTTTTATGGCTAGTATTCCTTTAAACGGAAGCAAATAGTCGAAGTCACATTTAGAGGCTTGTTTTTATCTTGTAGGAGTATTTTTCAACACGCTTATACGCACCAATACAACTCAACTATACTTTTTGACTTCACATAGAAAATACAGTTCATTTATCACAATTCACAAGCAACTTTCTCTTTTCTTTCTTTTTCTTTATTTTTAAAATACTCTTTTTCATTCTTTCATATATATACTCTACAATTTTGAGTTATTTATAGTAATTGAATTAACTGGAAACTTTAGTCATAATTATTATTAATTAACGACGTGCTTGGTGATTGCTCATTGAAGGTGGAGTTGCATGATCATGGTGCCTTTAATGTTATGTTGTAGTAATGTATTAAGCTACGGTACGTTATTCTTACTTTGCATGCCTTGAGGCTTGTAAGAGTTTTGCCAATTAAATAAATAAATCCTTTTTCCTTTGCAAAGGGAAAAAAAGGACGAATTTACATTACATTTATATGGAGTAAACAAAATTATCAAGTTGGCAGCTTAATTAATTCTTTTGTGTCGGTACTAGAAGCAAAATGCTCTCGTACATGTACGAATTGAAAGTATGTCACATGGGTTTGTATCCTTATTGTGTGAGCATGAATGATGAATACTTAACATCAAAATATCCTTAAAATTGAACTCCTACATATTATTGTGCATGATTGATTGAAACTAATAAATCACCGTAAATTTTGATAATATGCGTGCAAATATATATCAATAAATGAATTATTAATCTGTGTGTAAAAAAAAATCCATAATACACCGTTATTTTTTTCCCATAGAAATGGATAACAAATAACTAATAAATATACTGTTTAACAATTTTTTTCTCCTAAAAAAAAAACTAAATTTGTCTTAGCAACTACTCTTGCAATTTTAGGGTTGAGGCATTTGTTCTATCGTCTTCATAAAGTAGTTATGAGATTTCCATAGTCAAACATTAGTTGTTAATATGTTACTATGTGTTACTAGTTAGAGTTCAAATCCTAAACCCAGTTCTCTAAAATTTAGTTATGATCATTGGGTCCAAATACTAATTAACATTATGCAAGTATTTCATTTTCTGTAAATTAAGGTATTTACGTGCACAATTTTTAAAGACTAATCTCTCTATCGAAGTAGCTGAGATAGTTAAAGGTTGATATCTTCCGAGTTCCAACATACTTCTATGTTTTTCTACATAGTCAGCGACTAACATCTCTTTAAATGACTTTTAGATTTTAATTATAATAAATAAATATTTGATTGCTAAGGTCCAACTCAAATTTTAAAGACTCTTTTTATATTTCTTTTGGTGTATATATATATATATATATATATATATATATATATATATATATATATATATTTCTTGTATTAATTAGTCCACTTATAAAATATTATTTTTCAGCTAAAGCACTTGTTGCCTAGCTCTTGTATACTAGAGCAAAAGGATCCTACATACCTTGTTCAACGCATCACAATTTTTCTTAGAGGATAAATTTAAAGATTAAGGCACATGATATACTTATCGATGAGATTATTATATATCGCAACATGGTGGATGGTGTCATTGTAATTGTATGATTGTATCCGTGTATGAAGTATCTGTCATTGATGCAAGATGAACGGAAGTTGAAGCCAGAACAGAACAAATTCGTGCAAGCAAGTAACAAACAACTAACCTTAACCTTTGTTTTATTTTACTTTGAATATTTATTTGATTGATCTTAGTTTCTTAAGTTCCCATGTTCCAGTGGGTCCAACATTGCATGTTCTTAGAGTCGGTCCACACGTTGATCAACGTGGCGAATATGGACTATTTTCACTTACTGTGGACCCTACCCAGTGAATCACCCCATTCATTTCCAGCTTGTTTTTTCAGCAGAAGCACGAGATGTGGGCTCGTGCTCACGTGACCTTTACATCTTCTTCACATTTTTATCCATTGCTTCTTAGTTCTTTTTTCTTATAGTTCTTATTCGTCACTTTGTTACACTGTGTCGCATCAGATTCAGCCACGTGTTATTGCTGACTTTTGCGTCAAAGAGAGTAGTGAGTGCTAACTGCTACCAAAGCCAAATTTAAAATAATGTTGCATTTTTTTTATTTTATTATAAGGAAAGGAAAGTGAGTGAGTGCTAAGATATTTTACTTTCATTTGTTTATGTGAATAATGTTATAGTATTTGAAATATTTGGATGCATCATGTGATGGTGGGGCATAATGGAACTAATGCCGTACCTAAGCAAGGTCCCCGACAAAATGTGATCTCAAGGGCTTTTGTGGGTCATGATGAGTACATTGTCTACCCCACAAATCAACCCTAATTTAGGACAACAATTATGCTTAAACAAAATTGATTTATCATTGTCTTTATTATTCATTAGACAAATTTAGTTGTTGGTTGTTTTAACTAATATAAGGATTTTGTTGGTTGTTAACAAACCTTGTTAATTTGAAATTCGGTTAAGAGATAATAAAATTTGATTATTAATTCTTTCATTTAATTATAGAATTCGTGTTCTTTTGAACAATTCATATTTGATAGAGCTCATTAATCACATAATCTTAAGTGTTTGATTATTAATATAAGGATTCTACAACTAAAAATTGTATGAATTAAATTTGTTATCCTTTAATTTTCTTCTCTGTCCGGTTGTTATTCTTTCCTTTCTGTTTTCATTAGATGTTTGTATTAAGTTTAATATCTGAAGGATGATTTTTGCGTTGGCGAAGTAAGTTTCACCACCATGAGGGATGTTCCCTTGTCGTTTTTGGGCGGCAGACTCCCTTTTTCTTTTTCGGTTGAATATGTTAAGCATGTTTTTCCTTTCCATATAATCTTTTTTGGGTTTTTTTTTTGTTACAACTAGAGTACCCATGAAAAATGGTGGGTAATTTACCTCAACCAATGAGCATTCACCTTTTTAAGTGATATTCATGAACTATCTTGACCCCACCAATAAATTGCACATTTTTATTGGTTGGTGGGTAAATTATCCATTATTTTTCAAAGGTAATATCGAAAAAACTTTTTTTTTATGCAGTGGTTATCAGAGTAAGACATCATTCTAAGGTGTTTACGTGTACGTGAAAATAGTTTTGACTATTCCCTTGTACAAAATTCGAACCAGGTTAATTAATATTAATGATTTTAAAAACAAAATCGAACACAACTGAATATTAGGACCATTTCATAAAAAAATAATCAAATATCAAATTGAATCATTCAATTGAAACGAGTTGGTTCAAGTCAGTTTGCTAGCTATTAGTCACATTTCGATTTCTTTGTGCAATTTGATAAGGTTTAGCAGTTCAATTCATCTTTAAAAAAAGAAAAAAAAAACAGTTCAATTCAATTTTCTTTTACAATTTTAAAGAAAATGAAATAAAAGTCTTTCAAAGGGACAATCCTAAATAGGGAAACTTCCACAAAATATTAAAAGATGGTAAAAAAAAGAAATATAAATATTACTCACTATGTCTCCTAATGAGCAGCAAACATTTTTTATATGCAATGAAATGTCAAACACCACAAGAAACTCACAATATTAATATTGTCAGTTAAGTTAGGTCTTACATATGACACACTAAAAAACCAATATAAAAGACAACGAAATTTTATCAAATAAAAATTATGGACTATTATGCCTTGAAAATGCAAGTTTTTACTTTTGTATTAGCAATAATTACACAACTTTTTATTACAAAGTTACTTATTTTAGTACTTTAACCAATGTCTCAAGAGTACTCATTATCATTCTCCATAAATAAATTTCTACTAATAGATTCATTAATCATTGTTCTTAGCGCACTGGTTAGCAAAATCCTTTATTTATTTACCACTATAAAAAATGCAAAGTAAAATGTATTAATTTTTTTTAAAAAAAAGTAGTGATATTTGTACAACCATTTATGACAACTTTTATGACAATCTTCTTTTCTCTCTTCTTACTAGTTAGGGCATAGACGTCAATGGTGTTTTATGTGCTATGAATAAAATGTTGTTAGTTGTCTTCCTTTCTCTCTTCTTACTAGTTAGGGCATAAATATCGATGGTGTTTTATGTGCTATGAATAAAATGTTGTTAGTTGAAAACCGATATTTAACATTAATGTGCATTTCCAAAATCAGTCTCGTTGCTCTACAAAGCTAATGTTTTTTCTTCCATGTTGTACTAAAATATATAGAAAAAATATATATTTGGCTATATTGTGAAGTTTAATGGGACCCATTAGAGTTTTTGATACATAATATGAATATTTAGAAAATGTGATTGAGTTGTTAAATTAATAGGAAAGTGTGAAATAATATAAAATATTAGGTAGAGTCCATTTTAACCACCACGTTAGATATCTTGGATGCGTATGCTCTCATAGAGCATAATCTAACGAGAGTGAAGGTTGACACATCAACGGTTTATAGATTATAACAAGAGGCTTCAAACTACTAGCTCGTATTCATAAAGAATATTTACACTAGCATTGTCCTCAAGAAGGATATGATGAATGAATACTCATTCTAATCACGTTTATAAGCAATTGTTTTCTTTATAGATTTACTAAATAACTGATGTATTGAGACTATATTATAGTTTAAATACATCAATTATTCAATGAATCTGAAGAAAAATATATATATTTGCTTATAAATGTGACTAGAGGGAGTATACTCTAATATTTAGCTAGAAAATGATGAAGTAGAATCAAGATTAAATTACACGAGTGATAAAATATACGAGCGCCATTCATCATAAATTGCACCAAGGTAAAAAGAGTACAAGAAACTTAGATGCTTCCTATAACCTACCTAACAACACAATTTGCTTATGTAATGACACAATTTTAGGGTATACATCCACACAATTAATAATCACCTCATGGATATAGTTTAAAGATAAATCCAAGAAGTGTCATTGATGAACAAGAAAAGTGATGGTGGTCGCAACATTAAGAACCAATAGGATTCAAAAGGAAGATAGTCAATTTCAAGTAGACTGGACCAACAAGTAAGAGTCTCAACTAGGAAGAACAAGCGAAGTCGATGGGCCAACACCAATGGCAACGAGTGTTAGTCGACCTTTGGCACATTGACACTAAAAATTGTTATTTTTGCAAATATTGCCATTAATGTGTCCTACATTTTGAATCCAACTCCTAAATCAAAAACATATTCAAGCTATTAAGATCTAAGTACGTCTTCTATGTCCTTAAACGAGTCGTTACTATACTTCTAGTAGCATGCTTTTGCAAATGTTAGTTGTAAGTCACGTGCATGCATGATATTTCATTTCTAGACCTACGAAGCTGGAAATGCAATAGCAGGACCAACATTAACATATGTAATTATGTATAAAGCAAAAATATGTTGTTCCACACTGTACCATTCTACTCCTCACCGCAGATAGTTACTCCCCTAACCTACCTGCCACGTAAGCTGGTATTAAATTTCAAAGGCCAAAAGAAAACACTGATACTGATAGTGAGAGCATGTAGAAAGGGACAAAGTGCACCGCTCCTGATATTAATATTTTTATCATTGGTCAAGTTTTTTAGACAATATTATTCATCAATTTATCCTTGTTACTACTTTATAAAATTTTGAAAGCATGGTATAGTATAAAAATGAAAACGACCGTGATGAATATGTGGTGTCGGTGCCGACGGTTATTGCACGGTTTGCACCGACAGGTTTACCGGAAATATGTAGTTGTTTACCGGTTAAGGAAGGTAAACGAGCTGAAACCAAGGCATTAGCGTCGGTGCGGAATATTTTGACTATAGGTTTTCTGTTAATATTATGGAGATAGATTGTATATATGAGAAAAAAAAGTAACAAAGTTTTTTTTTTAATAATAAAAACAAAGTAATAAAGTTCACCTATGGTCAATAAGAATGTGAAGTAAACCTCATGCATTCAAGATACAGTATGATCTAAGTAATTCTTTGATGTAATTAATCATATATACATGATACATACTCGTACAATATTAAATTATAAGCTACTTTGAAAATTTCATTTAGACTTTCTTTGAAAGTTTGCATGGAAGGAGAAAAAGGGATTTTGGTGGTGAAAATATGAATAAAAATAGAAAAAAAAATCATATTTTTCAAACACATTTTTTAGAGAATGATAAATTAATGTTTATGATTAATATTTTTAAATTTAAGAATATAATAACAACATAGATTAAATTTGATGAATTTATATACCCTAAAACCGTCCTCAAGTATAATTTGGGGAAAATGAAGAGAAATTTGCATCATGATGAAATAGAATCTCACAAATTAGTTCTCTTCTCTCCTTCTAAACTCTTCTATCTCTTCTACCTGATTTGTTTTTTCTTTCTCAAAACCCTCCTCTACTTCTGTGAATAATGAGACATTTGTGAGCTTCTTGACCAGCCCACAAGAAGAAAGATCGCCACTTAAACTATCGATGTTCTAGACTTCTAGTGTACAAATGGACAAGAGGAAAAAATGCAAATGATAAAAAGTGATAAATGAATTTTGTTTCCGAGTTGTTAGTTAATTTTTTAAAACATTCTAATGCATTATCAAAAGAATCTTTAATCTTAAAATAAATCCTTGGACCAAAAATAAAAAAGCCCTAATATCAAAAAATAAAAAACATTTCGAACAGAGATAGAAAACAACTCAAATAAATAAATTCAATTGACCTTAAATTCGTCTTAACATAAATAGTTTCTTCAAACTATATTAATTCATCCCTAACAATGAGACTTTAACAAACTTATTAATAAACATAAACATTAATAAAGAAATAAGAATTGCTCCCATGAATAACAGTTCCATTGGAGGAAAAAAAAAACAGTTGATGAAGGATCAACCCTTGTTCTCATGATCGAATATTCATTTTTTGGTCTTTAAGTGTCCTAACTATTTTTCTCTATGCTAAGATATATGGACCACTAATTATGAATTAAACAATCTTTAAATAATATTTGGCAAAACATAGTATCCACTGCAAGCAGGTCGTGTGACATCGATCTAACACGTGTCTTAGTAATTAAAGGTTTATTTGGTAAGACCCGTATTTGAGGTTATGTCTTATAAGTTTATTCAACTAAAAATTATGTTTGATAACATTCACATTCTCACTTGCTTATAGTTTATTTTTATGCGTTCATAACAGTGTGTATGATAAGTTAATTTAAGTAGTTTATAACTTAAATTTTATACCTTATCACTTTTTATTTCAATTTTATCCATGTAATCTTGATTGAAAAAAATTAATATTAGTTAAATTTACATTTTTTTTAATGTCATTTCATATTTATAAGCTACTTCAACTGTTAATTTTATCAAAGACTACAAATTTGATCAACTAGCTAGCTTATCCGTTATCAGCTATAAATTAGTTTATAAGTCATTTAATATAAGTTCATTCGCTACAAATCAACTTATCAATTATCCGCTATTTTTTACCAAATAGAGTCTAGGTCTCGCAATACGAGTTAATATGGATTGTTTTCATAAAATATTCAAAACAAAAAAAAACTAATATCCATCCCAATTTACTACTAATATGGAGGACCAATATCACCATCCACCGGAGATCTAGTTAAATCAGAACAAAATCGTTATAAACTAACCCGACACGTCAAGTGTGTTGGCACGTGAAATACAAATAATATACGAAATTTGAACCTAATGCTTTGCATATTTTTATTCCAAGAGAAAATAAATTGATTTTGGTATTTTCTTTAAGCTATATTCCATTTTGCTAAATTGATCAAACCATGTGATAAGTAGAAGTGGCGAACAACACATTATATATAAGAACACCAATATATAGACCCAATATTTAGATATGAACACTTTGTATACATTCATGCTTCTATAATACCCAAAGCAGAAGACAGTACAACAACGGTCAGATTTGAAGTATATAAAACTAATTATTAGCTTCTTTTAGACGAGTTCGAAAGTGTTGCTCATAACCCTTAATTAATATCATTCTTAAAAAAATTATTTAGACCCAAATTTTCTACGTTGTTGGTACTCTTTCAACATGAGTGTGCTGGCAGCAAAGGAAAATAAATGAAGCACGTGAGGTCTCATGTGGGTCATTATTTTTAATTTGTGAAAAAGATATTATTTGTAAAAAACAGATTTTGAAATGAGAATTTTCAATCACCGAATTAGACGCCGATAATAGGGAAATGAAAACGATGGTTACATGTGAGCTGAGGACTAATAAGGTCGTTTAAACATTTTATTTAAAAAAAAATGAAGCTAAAATTTCAATTATTTTTCAAACATATGCATACCAAACATTAATTAAACATTAGGGAGCACATAAAAATAATATGGTGTTGTGGAAAGTGGCATCCCACTTCTTATCAAGAACATTGGGGGACACATCTCCAAAGGGCTCAGAACAGTGTATTTTATTGATCACAGCTAAATAAAATAATTAAGAGGTCTGCAAAAGGGAGAGTATACCAAAAGTAATATGTTACTATGTTTTATAATATTAAGGGGTGTATTCAATTAGGATTTTAAAGGACAATTTTTGTTTAAAAAAGTCCTGAGAATTTTAAAAGATTTTGTAGGATTTTAATGACTATCAGGATTTACGATTTGGATTTCAATGGATTTACATCATAAGATTTTAAAGGATTTGAAATGATTTTATAGATTCAAAAGATTTCAAAAGATTTTATGAATTTTAAGGACTCAACACATTTTCCATCATACTATTCTCAATATAGACTCTTACTAGCGGTGCACCCCACTAACTAGCACATTTTCACCTACATATACAATTGTCCAAATTTTTTTTGTTTGAAAAATACATTTCGTCCAATTTTTTTTGTTTGAGAAATACATTTCAAATGAAATATATCAATAATTTTTAAGAATTTATTACAAAGGATTCCCATGAACTAAACTATGCTACCTAAACACTTTTTTTTTATGAAATTTAATCCTTGAAAAGTTATTTATGGGATACATTTTTTATACCGTGAAACAAACGGATGATATTTTTATTTCTATTTTCATGAGAGGTAGAGAGAGGAGATAGAGAGGGAGAGAGAGGGAGAAGAGAGGAGAGAGAGAATGGATGGAGAAGAGAGAGGGGGAGGAGAGAGAGATAGGTAGTAAATTTTTTAAAAGAAAAAACAATCCCAAAAAATTTCATGTTTTCATGAAAAACTTTTTCATGCTAAAATTTCACTAGAAAATCCCACAAAATCCATCAAAGTCCAATTTGTTAAATAATCCTTCAAAATTTGAATGATTTTGAATACGATGAGACTTTTTTAAATGATGAAAAGTCTTGATTGAATACCACAAGACTTTTTTAAAATGACAAAGAGTCTTGATTGAATACCACAAGATTTTTTTTATGTTACAAAGAATCTTGATTGAATACCACAAATATTTTTCATAATTAAAAAGTCTTTTAAAATCCCTTGGAATCCTAATCCAATAAATCCCCCTATATATTTAAGATATATGTGCGTGCAGCACCTTGCAAGATGAATTGACTTCTTTTGGGTCATAAGATAAATTGACATTAAGTATTCAACTTTTACTACTATCCAGTACGTAATAATTTTGTAAAAGGTAATTTCAGCAACTTACGGTAAAATAATGTGATTACCTTTAGGATCCCATGAACCATAGTTTAAATAATTTAGACTTTCGTGGTTATACTATTTGATCATAAATATTTACTATTATTTTAAATAACATTTAACATACAAATATACAATACATTAAATCAAAAATGATAATGAAGAAATAGCTTTCGATTTGTATGCAATTTTGTAAGTTTATAGGAACTTCTTGGTTAATTTAAGTTTACTTCCATTCCAAATAGTTTTTTTAAGTAAACTTGAAAGTGTAAAAACATCATTAGATCTCATTGACATCCAATCTATACTGACACTCCAACAAAACAAAAATCATTTGTAATATCTATAAGTTTTACAAAGAAATAAAGAAGAAAAAAAATATGGGTGGGGACTAGACCAAAATCCATAGATAAAATTAACGAAAATGGTATAAAAAAGATATATCAAAATTGATTACTTTAAAATTTCGAGGACGAAATTATTTCATTGTACAAATACTATTATTTCTCTTGTATCTTATTTTCATCATATTGGGTCATCTATGTTGGGCTTGGTTTAATGAAACTTTATTATCTACTTGTACCCCCTAATTACTTGCACTTAATTTCTTATTCCATACAAGTAGATAACGAGCGGATCCAAAGACGAAACCAACCTTTTGAGTGATCAATATCAATTGCATAAATAACAATATAAAGCTCAATATCAAAAGAAAGTAGAAATTTTCAAATAGACCGAAAAACAACCAACAATAACACCACTCAAATCCCTAAAAAAACACTGCTGCTAGATAAACCAGAACTGCCTCTAGTAGTACCATCTGTATTACACTTAATCCAATCACAAATGTGGTTTCATCCAACTAATAACTTGAATATTAACGGGGCCTTAGGAGCATGATAGTCAAATGTGGTTTCATCCAACTAATAACTTGAATATTAACGGGGCCTTAGGAACATGATAGTCAACAGAAAAGTGCTTTAAAATGGTAAATTCTTGCATGTAAGATGATGATATACCTTTTGAGAATTTACTAGATAGAGAACATCAGTAGAAACCTGATGAATATAATACTCTAAGTGATGATCAATGTTTAAATAGATGAAAGTTATGTGGAGTTAGTTAAGGTAGTTAAAATTAGGTAAGTGTTGGTTAGGTGGTTATAGTTAGTTAACCATTATAGTTAGGTGACTATGGTTAGTTAACCACTATAGTTAGTGTCATAGAGGATTATAAATAAGTCCTTTTATCAATATATACTTTTTACACTATGTTTCATTTGGCCTTCAACCTCATGAATACAACTATGCTCTCAATTTTGCTTACATCCACGATCTTCATCCTTTGGATTTGATAATTTGTTATTAAAAGCTAATTGATCATTCTTTACCCAAATAACATGAGTAATAGTGGAAAAAATCAGTCTCAAGCTACACACAGGTTTTTTTTTTTTGGTGGCCGGGGTTCAAACCCCAGAACTTGCATATATTATGCATTGTCCATACCAACTGAGCTAAGCTCATGAGCACACAAGCTACACATAGTAAAATCACACCTTATAATTTGAGATGCAGAAGGTAATTTTAATTTATACAATTACCTATTATGAAAAATAACATTATAAGATATTATACATATATATTGAGAAATAACTTAATAACTTTGTGGGCCAACCGAAGTACAGCCTTGTCGAAAGCCTAAACCATATTTGGAGTTTATGTAGAAAATTAATGATGGTTGCTTTATAAACCCCTTTGTATTGTTCAAAAGTCCCTCAAATTAATCGGATCCTAACTTTCAATTTATAAAATCTATCATGAGTTACGACTCAAATGTTGTGTTTTGGGTCGATGAAAAACTCTCAATAGGCTTATTTTAGACGTGGAACAATTTGAAATGCCTATAATGCAATTACTAAAATTAATTAAGAACCAACAGGGGCCATATCCATCCCACAGCCAGAAAAAGGACAAACAGATAGGGCTAGCAAAAGCAAGCAAACGAAGCAAAGTAATAAAATGAAGATGGGCAAATTAACATCAATGGATTATTGACTCAACACACCACCGACATTTTTCATTCATTTATTTTTTCTTTCAATTTCAAATTTCCTTTGTAATTTTATTTTTTTGTTTGATGAAATCCTTTGCAAATTAATTTGAGAGCAATGTATTTCAACTATAATGATTCGCATAGACAATGCTTGATGTCTCACACTCTCACTACCCCCACATGAAAAGTATGTGATGAACATTTTTTTAAAAATTAGCAACTTGGCAACTCGAGTGATATAAACTAGGGCAAAGTAACTAAGATCACACTCGTCCTGCGCATGCAGGGAGTTAAATTTGCGGTGCCTTTCTTATGACTCAATCTATGTTTTTTTAGAGGCAAGCTATACACTTCTGTCTCATAATCACATCGAGCCACCGTGATTTTGCTAATGTCATACATTTTGTAGTTTCTACCTAATCACGGCACCACCGTGATATTAAACATGTACTAAGTGCAATGAAGTGGATTATTGCTCATTTCAACCTCCGCATATCATATGTCTCAGAAGTCATATGATTGAATTTATATGATTCATCATTGTATTTGTATGTTCTTTTAGCTGATAGTTAACTGCAATAAATTAGAAAATTTAATTTGATGTGTCTGAAAATATTAACAATTAATATAACTAATACATATAAGATGACGTAAAATAATGTTTTTCATTAATAAATTTATTCAATTAAAAAAAGAAGGTAAATATGACCCAAAAAAACAAATACTACAAGGCATGAGCTTAACCACAACTTGAAAGTACTATAGACTAGTAAAAAAGAGCTATTAGATATCAAACTATGGGAATAAATTCTATAAACACTCTCTCTCATGTTTTATGATCTTCATCTTTAAAACTATTTCTTTTTTCTTGTAAATTCTCTTTCTTTCTTTTTCAATGAATGGTGGAGATTTCAATGGATCCTCCTGTGACATGAGAGAATCTATTCCAATCAAATTATATTGCGTGACATAGCCTAAAAAGAGAAGTAAAAGGTTTCGTTTTTTGAATTTTTAGTATTCAATTAAAGAGAAAATTAAAAAGAAATTAAAAAATTTGAACGAATAATGAAAATAACATTAAATTTTATGCTTAATTGCAGTTTTAGCCTCCTAACTTTTCCAAAGTTGCGATTTTGGCTCGCTAAGGAAAAAACTACAAAACAGCCCCCTAAGTTTTGCAACTGTAGCAGTTTTGGCCTCCCAAGGCAAAAAAAAAAACAAAAAAAAAACACGTGGCACCTCACTTAGGGTGCCACGTCAGCGTAGACCGAGTCAACATCAACCTTGGGGGCCAAAACTGCCACAAGTGCAAAACTTACGGGGCTGTTTTGTAGTTTTTTTCTTAGGAGGCCAAAATCGCAACTTTGATAAAGTTAGAGGGTTAAAACTGCAATGAAATCTAAATTTTAATATCATTGAAGATAAAAAAAAATAAAAAATATGAATGTGCAAAGGAGATGTGGTGTGATTGTTGATGAATTGGATAACAATATGACACACTAAAGATTAAAGAATACACTTTTGTTTATAATGAAAGAAAAATAATATACACTTTTGAACAAATAGTGAGTGCATACATGCATTGCTAGTCATCATCCATAACCGATGGCAATAATGTGACATTATGTGGAGTTGTGAGTCATGGTACCATGTGACTTGTCTTTAATGTAGGGCTACTGCTCAATCCCTGTGTTGCTCTTAATCCCTCTCAACCACCAGAATTTATCTTTCGGTAAAAAAAATTTACCATGAGGATCTACTGGAATCCATTTTTCTATAGGTTTTTTTCCTTGTGAAAATAGGCAATGTAGGGGGCGTGTAGAGCAATTACTTTAATGTAATGTTGATCATCAAAAGCTAGGCCCGGTTGCTAACTAACGTTTGTTCAAACCCAAAACTCAGCTCTTTTTTTTTTTTTACTTATATACTTTTTCAGAATTTGAAAAATCATTTATTTTGATTGAAATTTTTTGAATTATGAAATGGAATGTCAAATGGGAATTCAAATGTGACCGGCAAGCATTCAACTCCCGTTTTCAGTGTAAGAATCATTTTTATGAATGATTTATAAGTACCTTTGTTAGTGTCTGTTGAACTTTAAGGTCTATCTTGACTATGTTAAACCCTTGAAATCCAACTCATCTAAACTTTTTTCTATGATGAAAAACCATGTGATCGGCAACTAAAATGTTTTTTTAAAAAAATTCTACTTTATAATTTGAAATTCCAAATTGATTGTACAATTCTTTTATATCTGCAACAATGGAAGTTAAAAAAAAAAATCCACAACAACCAATCACAAGTTCGCAACTTGTCAACACCTAAAATAAAAAATGAAAAAGATAATTATGCAAAAAGTTTAATTAGTATACTCCATAAAAAAAAAATCTAATAAACCAAATATACATAGGTGGAGCTGAATTATTTGGTTAGAGCAATGGAATGGGAGAATATGAAGGTTACTCTAATTTAAATTAGGCTCATGTAGTTTTCTCTATATCTGTATTACATATTATATGCTTGCATGGGATCAATCAAAAAATAAGTTATTGTGCAACAAATCATGTAAGAGATAAAATGAAAGGACAACTTTTTTGCATTGTGATTAGCCTTAGCAAAAATTCACAGGAAAAACTCCTACCACCAATATCAGTTTCACTGTACTGGATGGACAAAACATGAAGCATGCAGGGTAACAATGTACCACTTCTCATCCTTGAATTTGTTTTTCCTTCTTTTAGTGGTGTGTTAATACTATAGGGAGACAGTTTCAGCTTCTGCTCCTCAATGACATGAATAAATTTCAAGTTAGAAGTTAAGGATTCACTGCAATTGCTTTTGATGCATCCATATGATTTAGTCGACACGTTCCGATGAGGACTTCAGGGAGCTCATCTTGTGTGTTACCCTGCACATGTTGGTGTAATACACAAGAGTATAATTTTAATACACAGCCAGTACAAAAGGTTCTACACTATCAACAAATCATAACCATATTGATTAACTATTTTTACCTGTATCAAAAATGCCATTTCTACCACCAAATTGTTCAGGTATCCAAGAACTAGGCTTGCCACTCCTCTTGCAACCGTCGAAGATCCAACATCGATGTCAAGCTAATAATATGATTGACACAATTTAAATGTTAGCATATCATTAAACAAATAACACTTTAAACTATTAAGTATGTGTGTTTGTGAGTATACAAGAAAGAGGAACAAAAATAATTAACAGGTAGCAGAAGCAAAAGTTATACAGCAGAAACCACTATTGCTTTAAGGATTAGAAATAGTTTGCATTTTGCAATGTCACTAACCTCTAAATAGTTCTTGCCACGAATGTAATGTATTTCTAGTGCTTGTCCCACCAAACATGCTTTCTTTCCAACACTTTGCTTGACTATCCATGATCCCTAAGATAAGCAAATCACAAGCGAATGCAAACCATTAGATACATAATCATCTTGATATATCCTGCAAAGATTTAATTAATATATACACTATATGTGTAAAGATTTTTTCACACTGCTAATTAATTGTAATTGTCAAATCGTTAGAAACGTTTGACTTTAAGCATAACTACTATTGTCACAGATGATTGATTGTGATTTGTTGAAAGTGTGCCAAAATTAAACTCTATCCTACAATTTTGTTCCAAATTTATACTTTTAATGAACTTTAGAAATGCAGTTGAAACATATTTATACTTGTAATGAACTTCAGAAATGCAGCTGAAATCTTAGAATGTTGTTAACCTTAGAAATATATGGTATCAGCTTAAATCTTGAGTTTCGATAAGTATCATCTCCTTCAACAAAGCTGTGCAATAATGGATTGTCTTCTAAAGGAGTTTTCATCATGTAATAGAGTGCAATGCTATACATGGGACTTCCTGGCATCTGATTCGTGACAATAGTATAAGTAAATTGACAGTCCGATACTTAAAGGTGATTAATAATAAATAATCAAGATATAAGGTCATACTCACTTGTATGTGGATAACAAAAAAGAATTCTGGACCACCTTTTGCTGCATATTTCTGAATAAATTCAAATCCAAAGCACATATGATAAGAAATTTCTAGCAGTAATATTTTAACAATGATAAGTAGTAGAAAAAGAAAGGAAAAAGAAAATACCTGAACTATGGAACCGGGACGACTACTCAAATCATCTTCTCGTGTGTTACATCGGAGCCAATCTGCACCTACTAATTGCATCAAGGTGTCGTTTGCCTTGACCTATAAAAGAAAAATTTGAACTGTCATGTGTAAGTGCATTTAATTTTATGATGGATTTGGCTTCTCTGAAGCGAGCAATCCACTTAAGTGTAGAAAGGAAAGCATGTAATATCGATCATTGATAAGAAAATCAATGCTTTATAATTCTCATATACGGAATTTGTTATGTGTAACATTAATTATTAATTTTCTTATATATAGTTGAGATTATTTGCTTCACTCATATAAGTTTAAAATTGGTAAAATACCTTTTGATGGTCTTGTAAATAAGTTTCTCCTCGAACCAAAAATAAAGATGGGTCAGAAGGAGCCCAGGTGCAAGGTAAAGTACAATTTGGATCATTTTGAAGAGTGTTTCCATAAGAGCATGATGCACTTTCCTCCTTAGCTACCTCTTGCAAGTCCATGTAACCCTTTTTATGAACTGCAACATATGTTTAAACATTAAACCATTTTCTCATAAAATCATTTAAAAAGTGGCCTTAGCCTCAGGTTACATCCCAAACTATTCTAATTGAGAAACTTCAATTAAAACTAACCGGCAAGTTCTTGTAACTTTTTCACAAAACAACCAGCTGGTGATGGTTTGGGTTCTGAAGGAAAGTCAGAGTGCCATTGATTATCATAGTGATCATATTCTGTTGATTCAGGAACATCAAAGAACTCATCAGAATCAGTCAATCCCATTAAACTGATGCGACCGGGAATTTCTTTGTCGTCCACTTGATCTTTCACCTCAACAACTTCCTCAATTTTGCTCTTATTCTCATTTGCAACTTCAATCTTAACATCCTTCTTTACAGTAACAGTAACAGGCAATACAATATCTTTTGTCATTGTAATAGGTTCTGAGTAGTTTCCTACTTTTGTTCTATACAACTCTCTTAGTGCTACAAAAAAAGAAAGGATCATTGTAAACACTCATCGATGGTATCACATTCATATATGTATAAAATTATGCGAGTAAACTACATAGAAGTAACTTCATCGAAAAGTAAGTAATAGTAGAGATTGCGTGCAAGAACGTTCTATACATTTACTTGCACGGGGCATTTACTATTAATTACTTACTAATAGTTACATCCCACATGTTAACACAGAATGACGTAAAAGATAAGTGTGAAGTTGTTTCACGTGTCAACGGAGAGGAGACTTTTTGTAGAACAGATAGGTAGATACCTGCAATTCGCTCGAGCATACGAATGGTTATTGATCTAGTAGATGAAGGTCCCAAATATAGTTTCCATAACTTCCAGTCAATAGTAAGCATATGTCTCACAACTGACTGAGTTCCTTTGTTAACAGGAGTCACTACAAATCCTCCACCTGCCAGGCGTTACGGTAAATATAAAATCAAATAGAATAATGTACTCAACATTTGTGTTATTTAGGCATTTTTCCAAATTTTAGGAAACAAATATTTATTTTAGGCAAGTGTTCATTTGATTAGGATATGGGGGTAGGGTTTTAACAACCCCTTGTGTTCCAAATATCTAAATATTTGAAGGCGATTTTTAACAAAATCTTGAGGATTTGTTTTGTTTTTATTCCACATCATGTATTCAATTGAATAAGATATGAATTAACAAAAAGGTGCCCCTATATATTATTTTCAGTATATATCTAATTCAACCAAACAAAATTTCTTACGCCTAATGCCTATATGCATCTAGGTAGGAGTAGTGAGAAAAGGAAATTGAAAATAAGCTAATATAGTACTAATATTATATGATATTATAATAACTCATATATGCATCTCCTATAATATGCTGAAATATATCAGAATTAAGATCATTTAAGTTTAAATGAAGGTAAAACAATCAAGAAAAATGTAAAATTTAAAGCATACATTACTTTTAAGGCAAGCTCGGACGTAGCCTTTCTTGCGTGGGCACTTGGAATGATACACAGAATGATATAATAACACTGTTTGTTGCAGAACCAAAGCAAAAAAAAAAGGAAAAGTTAAGTGATGAATGAAGCACATCTTCATAATATAATAGATATAGCTATATAGCAGTATGTACCGTATGTGCCATCATCCTCTCTTCTCCAGTATCTTTGTAACAGTAAATCTCTTGGTTTCATACCCCTACACATATTGATGAGATAACATTGATAAATGTCACTACTATAAAAACATGTTAATTAGTCTGTGATTATATAATATGCGGATTAGTACTACATACCATGGCAGCCAATCATTGTACAACTGGAGGTGAATGATATCTGTATGACCATCTATATGATCAACCACAATGCCTCGATGTATACAAAAGTCCCATCTGCGTGCAAAATTAATAAACATGACATATTCTCAAGAACACATTCTTCAAAATAGCAAGTGAATCATGTTAGCCTTCATTTTAACATGCAGTAGTATTCTATTTTGTATTTGTTTAGGTAGTCTCACATTAATTTATGAACAAATTATTAGACCAGAACCATCTGCAGCAAAAAATGTTATTTCGCTACGTACAAAATTTACTATATCAGTTGTACCACAAATAAGAACTTGAATATCTTCTGTAGAAAGTCAAAAACAGGTCAATTAGACAGAAGTTGCTAAAATATTAGACCATGTCCTATAGTATCTGGTGTGGTGTCCTTTATTGCTAATTTGTCTTTTCAAGTGTTAAACAAATTATATATAGCATAGCAAGATAAGTAATGTTCTTGAGCATTTGCATCACATGCAACAGAATAATAATAAATAGAACCATAAATTGATTTCGAAGACTTACTCCGATCTAGAGGGATCAAGAGACATAAGAGTATGGAAAATAGCCTCTGAAGTTCCATCGACAACACCAACTGCCATTATTGCCGATTGCTCACCCCAATGCTGAATGAATAATACACAACAACAATTTCCTCTCTTAAAACAAGATCATCCTAGTACAGAAACAAAACATTACCAAATTAGTAACAACTTACCCTTCCACGTGAATCCGAACATTTGGCTTCTTTGAACATCCTTAATCCTGCACAAGAAATCAATCAACTATCACATTATATGCATCAAGCTGCTAGCTTTATATTTGTGTGTACTATAAGAGTCTAGCTAGGAGCAAAAGCTTCACCATTTTGACAGCCAAAAATCTTCCATTGGGAAGGTGCAATAACATCAGAGGTCATAGCTTCAGAGTATGCACTTGATTCAAAACTCAATTTAGAGTATTTCCAATCTGTGCTTTTTGACCCTCCATATCTGTTTCAGCAACACTTTACACATTAAACAGCCATAATTTGTAGTATAATACAATTAATAATATTATCGTAATCACGAATTCAAGAAGTTTAGGACGACCACATTAAAATACAACGATCAAGCCTTATTGAACTAAGTGGGGGTCACCTATCAAAGAGGGCATAGTGTTCTATCATGATCAATCTAAAATAATACAGAAAAAAAAAGTAGGTATCTCATAAATCCAGTGTTGTCAATCATGCATCGAGGAAAATAGTATTCTTTTATTCAATTCCTCCATGCTACAATGTTATAGTGTTGTATGGCAATGTTATAGCCGCTATTTGGCAATACTTTATACTAACTAAATTGTGCATCACAGAACAATAGCGGTTTATTAAAACTCTGCTGCAATATAGTACCATAGCACCGATATATCAGCTATTTGAGAGCACTAAATTATTCATAACTCCTTCAAAAAGGGGTGTGATTGTGTTCATTCTGAAGCATTATAAGATGAAAAGGAGAAAATGGAAGGATTAAATATTGGAAAGTAGTTGATAATGATATACCTCAAACTTGAACGCCTTTTCTTCGAACAAGCCACGTAATTCTTAGCTGGATTTGGATACTCCTGAAAATACACAGAGAATAAGTTAATTTTTCATGAGACAAATCCTTCTACTCATTTAAGGCAGAGAGAGTTTAGAACCTTCACTGCAGCTTCCTGAAAAGAACGTATCCATTTTGCAGCTTCTTCTGAACTACGTGCTCCCAACTATAAATATATGGAATTTAAACCATGAATCAATCTAATGAAAAGAAATTTCCACTAAAAAATCTGTTTGAATTTTTAGTTTTGACAAACCTTAAGCTTATCCCTTTGATTTGAAGTATTATATACAGTGAAAATAAATAATACCTGTGAATTGCAAACAAATTTCTAAATTCAATTAACTGCTCAAAGAAACAAATGTCATTGAAAATTAATGTCATCAGAACATCAATATCCTAAGTTTCTTACTTTTTTGTTGATACTCTCCCTTCCATTGTCAGTAACCCGAATGTTCGAGTCTATCATTGCACTTCTCATTGGCTCCTGAATATTACAACCCTTTCATTCATTTATCACAATCAACAACATGATCATTTGCAATAATGAGATGTTTAAATTTTGCTCTTATTGAAACATTACAACATTTAATATATGAAACCAATGCATGTTCATGCTAGTAATAGTTGGTCAATTATGGAACAAAAAAAAATTCTACCAAACAACCATAACAATCTATTAAGCAACTTTCAAAATTTAGAAAAAATATAATAACTAAATCACAACCCTAGATGGCAAAATCATTGCCAAAAGCAAGTGATTACATAAATAAATCAAAAACATTCTTAAAATTATTATGCATGCGACATATTAAATTAAATATGGTAAAACCTAAAAATAATACCATTCATATTTACTTGTTTACGTTCATCTAGAATCAAAATATAAAAAAAATGATAAACATGAAAATTTACCTCCATTTGTGAAGTGGGTTTGGTCTTGAAATTTCTGAGAACATTTTCTTTGAGAATGAAGTATCGTTTACGTGAGTAATGTTGAGTAAACCGATTGGAACGAATGAGATAAAGCCACCCTTCCATTTTTTTTCTTTACTCTTAGGGCTTCAAAAAAAAAAAAGGTGATGACGATGATGATGATCCTCTGATCCCGCAAAAAGGGAATCAGAGAATCAAAATTGAAATTGCAGAGACAATGATCTTATGTCGTTGTGTTTCTTCTTCTGTTAATTTCCTATGTTGCCGGTTCAATAACAACTATTTTACGCATGTTTTGTTGTTGTACATGATACGAGAATACTTGACTTTACTATATTACCCCTTTTTTATCCAAAGCCTTACCACTCTGTAAATCCAATAATAATCGCTTTTATTCATTTAGACGATTATTTTTTATATAAAATACATTTAACTTTCTATATTAAAAATATTTATTTCCTTTAAAAAATTATTAAAAAATTATATTTAATTAATCATCATTGATAAAAAAATAAAATAAAAATTCAAATGAAAGAAGCAAGAATGAGTTCATCGTGACTCTAAAATAAGAAATACTCGAGTTAATCAGAAAATAATTGGTGGAAATTAGTATTAGTCATCATTAAGAAAAACATTGGTGGAAACTTTATATCAATAATATAAGGTTTTCGCTAACAAGTGTCTAAATTAACATTGTTGATCCCTTAAAGGTGAACATGCTCACCTTGGTGAAGACCGTTGGGGTTTTGGTGAGTGACTTTGTAGCAAGTAAGCTATAAGACGATTCTGATGAACGGTGTTAAAGATCCAACCACTGCTAAAGCAATGGAATTTGCGTTGTGTAACCCTAGAATCAGTGTTAACTTTGTTAGTCGCAGGTGCAATGGATTTCAAGCCTGTTTATTTGTTTTTAAAATTAAGAGGTTAAAATCGATAAAGATAAAATGCTTCCTTAATTACTCTCTTTTTATCATATGATTGTAATTGTGTTAATGTTTTTTTCTAAATATATATATA
>Ga0315914_1000200_pt1 | contig 62536 bp, 29 predicted proteins | sample MpolenodulesMG_FD_203920 | JGI IMG/M metagenome (GOLD analysis project Ga0315914, IMG submission 203920) | Medicago polymorpha root nodule microbial communities from Los Angeles, California, United States - elongated nodules | ecosystem: Host-associated > Plants > Roots > Nodule | place: USA...
TAGAGGCTATACCCCTCAAAACCTCTTGATACACTCCTTAGATGTCCACTTAGATCCCCTCTTAGAAAAATCTTTTCTCCTACTAGTATATCCTGAAATGAACATTCTAAATCTTTACTTTAAGGTGTTTTAACCTAACTTGAGGTGTGTAAACACTAATAACATTAAAGTTATATTGTTCTGTTACAAATTTTAAAGCTATGATTCAATCTCATAGCATACCATATTTACATCCACAATATCCTTCTTCCACTCCTTGTCAACGATAATGCCTACCCATTTCTCGACCTAACTTTGCCCGTATACCAAAACTTAAATCTTGAATTGTCTAATTCTTTTCTTATCATTCACCCCCACCCACTTAGTTTATTGTAGGCATATAAAATTGATCTATCTCCTAATCATAATGTCCACTATGTCCATCAATTTTGTTGCAAGAGTGTCTATATTTCATGCTCAATAAAAATAAAATAACTGATTAATTTACTTTTACTTGAGCAGAAATGATAAGTGAACACACATTTTTGGACACAATACAGACATCAAGGGTAATCATATCATTTCAACTTTAATTAGAAGTGCAATTTTGTCATTTCCTGACTTCTTCTTCTTCCTCCTCCTTTTGTTGTGTCTGCTGTCTACACAGAAATTGTTTCATGTGTCTGCTGTCTCCGTACACGAAATTTGGACACATGCGGTCCCATAATTAGGCTTTGTTGTTCATTAATAAAACATCATGGTTTCCCCTTCTCTCTCTAACTTCTCCTCTTCTCTGCAACATCACCATCCCTTAACCTTTCCCTCCTCCACAAAACACAGATTTGCAAGATAAAATCCACATCACAGACCAACATGAAATTAGAATTGCAGTAGAGATTATTGATCGGAGACGATCGAAGACGATTAGAGCAAATTAACGAACGGATCTGAATGATGGAAAACAACCGGATCTAAATCGACCGGAGATTCAACCACCGTCGCGAGATACCTTGTCGCCGAAAATAGATGCGGTGGTGTTGTTATGGTCAGAGCATGGTGGTTACAACCAAGAGAGAGAGAGAGAACCGACGCATGAGAGAGCTTGCAAAGAACTGACGCGTCTCCGATGGCGGTGGCTGACGGAGGATGGATGAACTGTGGCTGACGAGAGCAGGGACATGGTGTGTGAGAGAGATGGTCTGATGTTGGTGATGAAAGAAGAAAAGGAAATAAAATAAAAAATAAAAATAAAAAGATGTATTGAGCAACAGTAAAATATCATACGATGTCTTTTATGTGTCATATTTTTTGTGTCTGTATGATTCCTGTAATTGAGGGTATTATAAAAACATAAATAATTTGTCTAAACACACCAAGATCCTACAACATACAGTTTTTGAGTTCTCTCATATTATGGATAATTTTGTTATGAAGAGAGGACTATTCTACCCTTTCTCTTCCATCCTTCCTACAACTCTTTTTACCTCCCCTTCTAAACTCTCAAAACATCGCGATGATAACCCATACCTTGTCTAAATGAATCAGCAATTATGCAAGTTATGGTTATCAAAAGCTATCTTTGTTTGGATGTTTTCTATGAACAGAGTTAAATGGTAAATGAAAGTTAACACTACAAAAAACACCTTCAAGAAAATATCCATGCAAAGACGAAACAAGCAAACCAAATACAATTGACTCTTCCCATATAACCTATTGAAAGGATCAATGTAATATCTTAGATCCATGTAGAAAGTAGAATTACTTGCCAGTTGGCATATAGAAAAGGTAATTGACAAACTTGCAGAAACCTGAGCCTAAAATAATTTCCACATTGTATTGAAAAACATCCATATAGAAACTAAGAAGATAAGCTGAAGTTCAAGTTAATTTTTTCGATGCATATGTTTCATGACCATCTACAATAAAAATGTTGTGTATTCCTGACGCAGTTGTTTTTACAGTGATGCAACCCTTGTCACAACCTGGTGAAAATGTGTAACTAAGGGAATATGCGGCTGCAATGCTTCACTGTAAAGTCTCAAAATTGAATGCATATGAACAAAAAGCAACTTTAACTTGTAACAAGTCAGATCTTCAAAGTTACTAGTTAGCTGCTTCCACCACCAAAGGCAACATCTTTTACCTCATAGCTGACCCTACACCAAAACAATCTTTATTAGTCCTTGATAGCAATGATGATTTTATATTCTATGCAAGGAGAGAGATCCATTTGATACAGAAAAATTGTTACTGCGAAGAGAGAAAATTTTCAAAATGTTCACTTACAATGAAGCTCATGATTTGAGGCCATGCACTAGCTGTCTTCCTTTTGTATGTGGCGTTGGCTGTGGCTTCTTAGGGGATAATAAGGTGAAGCTGTTTGATTTATCAGTTTGATGTCCAAAAGCACCCTTCAATGGTGTAAATTCCGATTCTTCATCATCACTGTCAATGTTATCAGGAGTATGCCTGTTCTGGTATCCTCTGCGCTGCAAAAGAAAGACATTGAAGTAGTAGCTGACTAAACTTTCCCTGCTCTTCTTGGGAAATGTTGTGAAAATATCGTCCCAGAAACATCTATCAAGCGAAGCAGGGTTCGATTTCACTACATCTTTGAACTTTTTCTCTTCTTGAGCTGTCCAGCATCGCCTCACTTCTTCCCCTGATTTGTCTAAATTCCACTGGTAAAAGGCCACACCTATTTCCAGCTTGAGTCTAGCGCTTTTCTCAGCAATGTGAAATCGAACACACTCGACAGAACCCTGTACCTGGCAACGGCATGAATCTTGTCTTCCCTGTCCGACAGGTTCCCCTTCCAAAAGTTTGGATTTTACGATTTGTAGTGGCCATATTTGAGTTCCCAGCCACTTAGAATCACTTTTGTGAGTTATGCCAGTCCATTCGGGCACTTCAGCTTGATGGTTTGGCCCGAGAGGGATATTCACTGTGGGAGGTGCATCAAGAATTGATTCTGGAACACAGGAGTCGAGTAACTTTTCCTTAGCTTCGGAATCAGGTGTTCTTTGCAAGATAGATGCAGATTTTCCAACTAAAACTCCATTATCACGTTTGATCCGTTGTCTAAGATTGTAATTTACCCCAAGGTTATCATCATACATGGAAGGATGCATCCTCTGAGCCTAAAAATGGTAGAAGAAAGTTTCAATTCTTGATTCAATGATACCAGGTGGCAATATTTAGACAAATATTCAAGTTATCTCAAGAACCAGCTACGAAAAAGACCTCTATCATCCAAAAACAAAGCAATTTCTTCAATGAAGAACTTATCTATAAATTTTAAGTACTTACTAGACACTTGTAAGATAATGAATAACAAGTGAACCCTCTGTTGTTTCAAGGTAACATCAGAAAAAGGGTTCGTTAATCTATTTATACTATTCATGCCTTCGATAAGACAGGAACATAAATTTGGAGAATCTTATCCCGTCACATGAAATGCAATTGTATTAAATGTTTTAAATTAATATACTAAATAGTCTCAAATTATTTTCAAAGAATACACACACATTCAAGTTGGGAGAGCACGTAAGTATTATAGAAGACCAAGTATAAGCCGAACTTTTATTGATTTTTTTCTGGCTTGTTTGTTGAGCTCGGCTTTCAACAAAACTAGATTTATACCAATGTGATAGACAGAACAATTTAATCGATGATACAGCGCACAATTCTGAATCAATCTATGGAATCTAACATTAAATTAGCAATAATTTCATAATCAAATAAACTTTAAACCAGAAAATTAAAATAAGAAAATGCGAATTATGTAATAAAAATTTAATAATTTCTCTCCTCAAAAATAAATTAGCAAAGGTTCAAATTGAATTTCCTGCGAATGTGATAAATTCAAAATTTTGAATTGTGGAACAATGAATTCTCATCATAAATAGAATATCAATGAAGAATTTAATTTGGTGTTGTCTATAATAAGAATAGTGTTCCGACCTCAAGTCACATCACTGTGTTTTCGAGGTATTGTCCACTTTGGGTCTTGTGTGAGCTCCCATGGTTTTGTCCACCTCGTTGGATTGAGGAGTGTGTGTTGTTTATAAAATACATTTGGCCTCAATTCCCATACAATATGAGACTTTTAGGTGTACCAAAACAATAGCCCTCAATCGAGGCTAAGGGATTAAAGGGTCTGCCAGCCATCGAACGTGGCATGCAACCTTGATTCCCATAGACGGCACCAATCTTCTGACCTCAATCAGTCACAGAATACCTCGAAAGGTGGTGTGGCAGACTTGAGGTCGGAACATTGGCGCCATTTGTGGGAACGGGGTTTAAGCCATGCACAATGGTTGACAGACTCTTTATTCCCTTAGCCTCAATAGGGCCTGCTGTTTCGGCACTCAAAAAAGTTTCATATTACTTGGGGATCGGGTTTAAGGTAACTTATTAAGAACACTCTAATGAAGTGCCTTTTATAAAGGATAAAACTGCAAATGGCTTACACCCAAAGCAGGCAATACCTCATAAGGTGGTGTAACGAACTTGAAGTCAGACCAAATAGAGAATTCAAATTTTAAATTTTACACAATAATTTATAGTGCTTATTATGTGGCACAAAAACTTATGGCACATCGCAGAACTTTTGATGAAAAATTAGAGTCAGAAAGTAAATAGAACTGCATCACATATGAAAAATTAGAGTCACCATGTTATAGGCACGAAGTATCCACTACCGTGACCAATCTCTGTTGGGTACAAGATGGATTTTCCACACCCAACTGGGTATTCTCATGCAAGAGCCAGGGGTCAAACCCCCTTAACATTTGCTTAAGGTTCTCGAGTCCCTTACCACTCGATCAACCCCATGTTGGTAGTTCTATCAATCAACCTTATCAAGTATTGATTTTTTCATCATTATCATAAATGCATAATACATGTTGAGTTGGAAGTGATGAATGTAATATTAATTAGATCATACAATAGGAAAAGAAATAATAAATATTACATTGAAAATTGAACGGTACATCTATTCTGGGGTATATTATTTTTGCAAATGGGTCGCTCATTATTGGACGGAGAGAGTAAAATTACAGGATTGAGTTATAGAAGCACACCATAAATAAATAAAAGATAAAGTAGCCCTCTAACAACCATTCAACAAGGTAAAAACAAACAGAAGAGAAACACAACATCCATGATTACAGATATGAATACAATAATTATAAATTACAGATATGAATACAATTATTATAAATTATAATGCTAATGACAAAAGGACCAACATCAAATAATATTGGCAATATTTTCCATGATGCATGATCTCAGCACAAAAAGTGACATACAACCCTGCATTATATTTCAAACATCATCAATGACAAACAAAGAGAGTATAGTTGTTTTCTACTTACCAGCCAGCTGAGTTTTTCACAGTCTGATCCAAAATCTTTTTTCAGAAAGGCAGCTTCTCGAAACAACAAAACCTTCTTCCAGATCTCTTGATTACCGTAAGACTTCCACTTTGACTTTTCAGGCATTGAACCTAACACAGGATCACAAGGATTCTTTGCAGTTCTAGTAACCCAACTTTGCATTTCTGACATCAAGTCATCTCTCTTCCTCTTACGACCAAAGCTCTCTCTATTAACACTAGATGGGTCCAACATCAAGACATCATCACCGCTGTCATTGGCATCATCATTAGCACAGCTCTTGCTTCCGTCTGACAATCCAGGCATGCTGTTTGCTACATCGGATACATCATCCATTATTTCCATTGCAGCATTTTGGTTAACCATCTTTCTGAGACTAGTCTCATTCGTCTTACAATCCTGCATAAGCATGTCAACTAGTCCTTCACTCTCAACTTTCTTGGCCATATTAGACACAAGATTCGTATCCTTCATTTTATTAGTACCACACGGCTTCCTCCCATCTATATACTCATATACCTTTTCGAGTTCAGCCGCATTCAACTCGGGATTCACAACCTTCGCTCTATTAGTATCACACAACTTCTTCCTACATCCGTATACACTCTTGACTTCGTCCCCGACATCTCCCTCACCATAATCATCCAACACCAACTCCGCTTGCAACTCCGTTAAACGCTCCCCAAATTTAACTCTATCGCCCACACCATCAACGACATTCTTCAAAGGCGTCTCTAGACCACTCAAATACTTACTATAAACAAGTTTAACCGAAGAACCAACTTTCACACCCAACCCATATTCTTCCCCAACCAAATCCCACAACTCATTCTTACAAACAACATCATAACCACCTTTGTCCTTCACCACCATGAACAGCTTATACAAATCCAAAGTTTGCTCACTACCCAACATTTTCTAGATCTCTTTAAAAAAAAAAAACATCAATGAACTTAACTAACACTTAACAAAACAACATATAAATCTACAAAAACAACCGCATCATCTTCATCTCCAAAACTCTCTAGGGTTTCACCTAGCTCCACAACAACCCTGTCATGCATATCAAAAACATCATTAACAAAAAAAAATATAAAAAACAAAACCAACTATAAAGTTTCAATTTTGAACCCGACCCACATCCCAAAAACTAACAAAAACCACGAAAAAAAGCTGAAAACGAAAAAGCAAAACTGGGTTTTGAAGCATTTAGCGTAAGAAATGTGAAAAGGTACCAGATGAAAATCAAGGGTTGTTTTGTTTGTAGCTTTTTAGAGAGAGAAAGCTCTGAAGTAACTTTCTCTCTCTATATCTAAACTTTGTGTATAGATATAGAAGAGAGAGAGTGGGGAAAATTTTTGGGTATCCCGCGCATTGTTTCTATGTCAGATGATTGGTGTTTTTGATGAAAAAAATGGAGGGGTCAAAGTTCAAGTTTTGAACAGATACAAACCCTATTCTTCAAAAATCTAAAAGGGTTTTTTGCAAATCTGAAAAAATGATATTATTGAAAAGAAAAAATGATTTGATCTAGGTTTATAGGTCTATGGAAATCAGAAAATAAAATTAATTTTCTACCCAAACAGATCCTAGATTTTGAATAAGAGTAAAAAAGTATAATCTATTTTTTGATTGGAGATGAAAAAATAAGAGACATACCATGGAAGTGTGGGAATAAGAGGTTGAGGAGAGAATAGTTGCTTTCAAGATAAATCTTGTGGTGAGTTTTGTTTTGGTACCCACTTTTTGCCTAATTTCTCAAAACTTTTATTTATTTTAAGCCCTAGCCCAAACCTTTTTGTTTTTGTTTATTTCACTCAAGGGAAAAAGAATGGAGAAGAGGAGAATTTGAGATGGGAGGAGAGATGAAACTTTTTGATAGGGATTGTGATTAGGGATGAGAAAAAACACCCTCTTATTGTGGTATTGATTGTTTTATAGGAGGGTTTGTTAACCATGGTTAGTATTTAACCATGGTTGGGTGGTTGAGTTGGGCTTTTGGATAGGTTCATAGTGAGTAGGGAAATATTGAAAACAAATGGATAATGGGTTTGTGTGTTAAAGAAGAAGAAAATTGTTGTCCCCACTTCAATGTTGACTAAGAAACATCAGTATTTACGAAAATAACTCCATCGGCAGTTAACTACCGAGGAGAGTAAGCAGCAGTTGTTAACTATCGATGTGATTCTTTTCCATCGGTAGTTAACTGCCGCAGAGCTTTAAACCTGAAATTTTTCATCATCTCCAGACTTTTTTCATCTTCATCTCCAACCTTTATATCTTCATCATCTTCAACCTCTCAAAAAACACACATTACACAATTTTTTTTCTTCTTTCCCTGTAACAACAAAAACACATATTTCTCCCACTGCAACTTCAATCCAATTGTTCATCAAAACAACAACAACATTTTCTAGGTTTTCATTTATTCTAATTCTATTTAAAATCAACGTCAGTAAGTTTTAAAGAATTAGCAAAACAATTTCTGGGTTTTAATTTGAGTTCATGACATAGTAATAGATTCACATATTCACTTCAGAATCTTTAAGCAAAACAACAAAAACTACTCATAAACACAAAAAAAAACTCAACATTACAACAAAGTTATATCTACGGTAGAACGAACAACTTCAAAAGCTCAACACTGTTAAATTTCAGGTTTGAAGCTCCGCGATAGTTAACTGCCGATGGAAAATAACCACATCGGTAGTTAACTACTGCTGGTTACTTCCCGCGGCAGTTAACTGCCGATGTGATAATTTTCATAAAATACTGGTGTTTCTTAACCAACATTGAAGTGGAACAGCAATTTTCAAGGAATAACAGGTCATTAGAGTCATCATCACATCATATGGAGGTATCATTGGAAAGGATGTCTCTCATTCATTTAAAAATTTGTGATCCCTAATTTTTAGAAAATATTGGTAGTACAAAATCAATCAAACTCATTGTAAATTCAACGTCCTTTTATTGCATTTAATTTTTTAAAAAGAGGTAATTTAATTTTTGTTTTGGAATAAAGAATTTGGTGAGAGGATGATGCTTCAATTTGAGGTAGAGAAAACCTTAGGATTTTTTTTTGAAGATACCAAACTAGCCCACTCAAATTGACATCACGGAGAAACGAACTTGAGACTTTGATGAGGTGTATGCTCCAAAGTCTCAAGTCAACACCACCATGTCAACCCAAGTGGGTTAAACTTTAGGACTTAAAGAACAATCATAAAGAGATTTATATTTACCTTTCTTCAAAGGCACCAACGCAACTCAGACATGAAATCTCGAGATCCAACGACATATCTTTTTAGCACTAGACCAAAACCTTGAAGTTAGGGAAGATGTATTATAGATATTAAAACAAAACAAACAAAAAAAATTCAATCTAAATAGCTTAACGGCGAAATGATGAGACCTCATCGCATGAAAATTTTAGTTATGCTTAGGAGTCTTTTTTAAAGCATTTGAAAACAATATAGAGGATTTAGAGTGAGTTGCTCATGATTTTGTGAATGTTTTGTAATATTTTAAGTCGTCGTAATCTTATTTCTTTCCTAACCAGATAATTTCATAGGTGTTTTCAGTCTTTTATGATTTAAATCATGTAATTCGGCAAGACAATACTCCTCTTGGAAGTTATGGAAGCTAGAGAATCAAGTGCGACAAAGGTTTGAAGACAATACAACTTGGAGAAATTATGTCCCAAGTTCCAATTACATATCAAAGAGGAAAAAACACTTGAAGGAATGATAAAAAATTGGAAAAAGTTGTTTGGGCCCCGCGCACAACCCCTTGCGCCATGCACATTACTACTCTTGAAATGTTGATTTTCTATCTACCTCATGCACCTCGCGCCTACTGAGCGTGAAAAATCAGCATTTTACTTATTTTGGGCCCCATGCATGTTCTGTGCGCATTTTTACCTATTTAAAGTTCCTTTTCACCCAGAAGTATTCATTCAGCAATTTGGCAGTTCAAAGGAAAAGGAGGGCTACCGAAGCTTCAATGACGGGTCTTTGCAAACCTCTCTTCCACTTGTTCTAGTATTTGTTCCATTTTTCTGGCATTTGATTATGTATTCAGTTACCATGAATAGTTAAACACCTAAGGATTGGTGTTCTATGATGAACCTCTATTATTTGTTGGAATTTTATATCAATGCCTGACTTTCTTTATTCAATATTATCTAGGTTATATTTAATTTACATATATATCATGGTTAAATTGATCTTAGGTTAGGATTTATAGATTCACATCTTGCTTTAACCGAAATCGTTATAATGTATTTCGCTCGAGAATGTCTCTAAGAAACTAAATATTCCTTTTTAGTGGGATAATTAGACTTCTAAGACATTTGTGTGAGTATAAGTCCTGGCCTTAGGAGCAATACGACATCTGACATCTCCTACGTCTGTGAGAATATAAGTCCTTAAAATAGTTGAGGAGCAACATGACATATGAAGTTAATTGCCTGTGAGATTATAAGTCCCAACATTCGGATGTGGAGTAATACAACATTTGGAGGTCCTAGACTCTTATGCCCACGTTGTCAACCGACGCTTATATAAACCTTAGATAGTAATTGATTTAGAAACATGCACTAATTCAACAAAAAAGTAGAGAGGATTCAAAGAATTATAATCGCCATTAAAACTCTAAACAAAACCTTTTTAATTTTGTCGCAATCTTGCAAACTCCCCCCAATTTAGAGTTTTTAATTATAAGTTTAGTAAATTGTCTTGTAGAAAACGACAATCCTTGTGGAGGTGATAGCTTACTACTTTATTACTTGAAACATTTTGATGCACTTGACAAATTTGTCATCAAGTTTTTGGCGTCGTTGCCTAGGATCGTTGATCTTTTCAACAAGATAATTTGTTTTAATTATTTTATTTTTAGTTTATTTAATTCTATTTTATTTTATTTTATGTTATATATATATTTCAAAAACAACAGAAATATCTGATTTTCATTTATTTAGTTTTATGTTTTTAGTCATATTTTTCTTTTATTTGTTTTGTTTCTAATTCTAAGAGAATTTGTTCCTATTTTATTTTATCTTATAAAATAAACAAAAATTTAATCGAGCTATTGTCTTTGTTTTCATATATGGCTCTACTAAAGGTATTTTTGAGTTTGTTCTATGTGGTGCGAATTCAAGTACTCCCTCCGTCTCTAAATTATAGTTGTTTAAGGTTTGTGCCCGGTTATTAAGGAAATGATTAATTGTGTTGATTTCAATGGTAAAATTAATTTCATTACTAAATTACCCTTATTAATTGTAGTTAGTGGAGAACCCACTTGGGTTGGCCTAGTGGTATTGGCTTGGAACCTGAGAGTGTGCTCCTCCTCAAGGTCTCAGGTTCGATTCTCTCTGGTGGCAATTTGAGGGGGTTAATTTACCCTCTTCAAAAAATATTGTAGTTAGTGGAGTAGTTAAGTTGAATGAAATTCATTAAATAAGGGTATGATAATGGGAAAAAAATAATAAATGTTGCATTGGTATTGTAAAGTGACAATTATTTTGAGAAAAAGAAAAAAAGCTACAGAGACAATTATTGTGAGACGGATGGAGTAATCTGGCATGGGAGAGATTTCATGCATCACACTTGGTTTATTAATGATAGGGTGTGGAGAAAAATTAATTATTGAAAAGGAAGGTCGTTGTCTAAATCTAGTAGGGATGTTATGATTAAGTCAGTGTTGCAAATATCCCTATATACCCTCCGGTTACTATTATAAGTAGAATTTTGCTTATAATAGTGACATGAGGGTGTATATTTTATGAATACTAGCGGAAAAGAAAGGTCGTTGTCTAAATTTGTCAGCTTTTTTTACCATGTTAATGTGTGTATATTTTATTATGTTTGTTTGTATAATTTTGATTACAATTTTAAATTTTTAAATATTAATAGAAATTATTCGTACATCGGTTTATCTACAAATTATTGTCAAAGCATATAATGAAATTATTTTTCAACTCGACATATTTTGGTTTGTCTGTATATAAAATAAAAATATAATAATGATCATTTTCTTATTGATTATATTTATAGTGACATGTATTTGATCTAGTTTGTTACGCTTTTTCTAAGTATAAAAGAAAAAAATTGGACATATACTCATCGTGTTTGTTACACGATATATTTTGTGTGGTAACCGAAAATATATTGTGTTTGTTACATGTTTTTAATATTTGAATTCACTCTCATCCATTATCTTTCTTATCTATTCTTCTCTTGCGGGTAAGATAGAAAACTTGTGAAATCGTTTGGTGGAGAGTTGGAGATAATTAAAATAAGGAGAATGTTAACCATTGCCTTTGAGGCATTGGATAAGGGGATGGAAATAGAAATATAGTATTGAAAAATGGTGAAAAGTGATAAATTTAACTATTTAAAAGTCAAAATATTGTTGAAACCAATGCAAACATGCTACTTTTGACTTCTTTAACCATTGCCCTCAGGGCAATGGTTAGCAAGACCCTTAAAATAAAGGTTTAAGATGATTGACATGGGATAAACTCAAGAGTAAGAACTAATAAGGATGGTTGAATGGTTTTCATAATTTATAGGGTTAATAGACCTTTACCCCCTGTAATATAGGACACTTTTGGTTTTGTCCCCTGTAAAAAAAAAATTTGGATTTGGTCTTTGTAAATTTTTTTTGTTTTAGAATACCCCCTAGGCCAGCTGATTGTGCATTTTCGCTGAGTCACCTTTTTTCTGATGATGTGGCATGCTGACTGTATAATTAATTTTATTTTTTATTTTTTTACGGGGTACACATGGCATTTGTGATTTTTTTAAATAAAAAAATACCAGAAAAATTAAAAAATTATGGAAAAATGAAAAAAAATTCTAGAAAAATTAATAAAAATGAAAAAATTATAAAAAAATCTGGAAAAATTTTTAAAAATGAAAAAATTAATATATATCCAAATTTTTGAAAAAATTTATGAAAAAAAAATCAATTAAATTAAAATTATAAAAAATTCAAAAATGTAATATTATCTAATTATTTTGATTTTGAAAATTAATTTCCATAATTTTATTTTATTCGAAAATATTTATATTTTTTTGTTTAAATATAAATGTTAATTTCCTAAATTTTTCTTTTTTTATAAAATAAAACTTCTTACATTCGAAAAAAAAATGTGAATTTTTTTTCATTTTTCCATATTTATTTTTCATTTTTATTAATTTTTCCAAATTTGTTTTCATTTTTATTAATTTTTCCATATTTATTTTCGTTTTTTAATCATTTTTTTTATTTTTTTCAAAATATTTTTCATTGTTTTTATTTTTCCAGAATTTTTTTAAATTTTTTAAGAATTTTTTTATTTTTATTTAAAAAAAATCTCAAATGCCACGTGTACCCCATAAAAAAAATTATACAGTCAGCGTGCCACGTCATCAGAAAAATGTGACTCAGCGGAAATGCACAGTCAGCTGGCCTAGGGGGTATTCTAAAACAAAAAATATTTACAAGGACCAAATCCAATTTTTTTTTACAGGGAGTAAAACCAAAAGTGTTCTATATTACAGGGGGTAAAAGTCTATTAACCCTAATTTATATGCACTAATTAATGTGGTGTTGTTTGGAAATTGAACTAGTTTGGCCATATTGTAAACCCTGACTGGTGAATTAAAATGGATGAAATATAAATTAGAAACATTAAAGTTTTGTGTGCTCTATGTTAAATTTTGTGATTAAATTTATGTGATATTTAATAAATATTGAATGGTGTTTATATCGTGAAATCATCAAGCTTCTCTACATGATCAATACTAAGTGTTGTACTAGAGAAAATATGGTAAGTGGAATATGACTATATGTGGTGTCTTCTAAATTACTGAGAGTAGTATACACTGCACAAATTATAGTATAACAAGATATCGGTTCCATGGAGATTAGGGAGCTATAACTTCCTATAGCTTTCCAATAGAAAACTTATTTACAAGAAAATAAAATAAATCATTTATCACAATACTAAAATGAAGTTAAAGGTTTGGGAAAACAATTAAAAAGACTTGGCAATTCTCAAAGTTAAAAGTGTGGTTTAAACAAAGATTCAGTTATGACATAGTTTTACTACGATCTACAGATCTATAGCTTTCTATGGATTCCTAGAAACTTGGTGGCCACTGGGAGTATATTTATCAACTCAGCATTCATGTTAAGCACGTGAAGACGTCCAATTGGAGTGTAGTCACATAATTTTAACATGCTATGTTGCTAGATTAGGTCATTAACATTTCTCTATAAAGTGTTATTCTACTGAACCTTTGGCCTATGAGAAGAGTCCTAGTTAGACATCAGCGCTTAAGAGGCTCCTTCGAGATCTAGTACTCGTGCGAATTAGTCTCTCTTGTTTCCTTCACCTTCGATGCATAGGGACTATCTCATATCAAACAAACATTTTCCATTTCCTTACCGAATCCCTAAACATCGAAACTAAAAGAGATCAAGTTTTACTTTTAAAGTTTTTGAGTTGAAACGGTTTGTTTGAAAGAAGTGTGAAGCCATAACTTTATAAATCTTAAGCAAAGAATATCATAGCCTCATCATGTCTAAACCACAATAAGGGGTTTAGCTCATGATGAGCTGAACCTCTAAGATGAAGATGAAATAAAACATAAATGAAAACATGAAAAATTAAATTGATAGATAAAATAGAGCTAGTACAATATTACAATCCTTAAAGGATGGAGGTGAGCAAAAAGCATCACCAAGTAATCATAACTCTAATTCAATAAGAAATAGTACTCATGCTCATCTATGGAGAAGATGAGATGAAGTGAGAACTCTAGTGCAGCTAACTCTAGCTGGAACTTAGCCTCTAAATTCACTATGTGAAATTTCGAACCTTTGGCACTAACATGTGGTAGTCCTTTTATAGTAAAAGGCCAACCACTGTAAGTTGTACCCTTTGGTTATTTTCCCTGTGAGCTTTCCTTATCTTATCTTATCCTTCCTACTCAACACACATTCCTTTTATTCCTTGTACTACCAATCATTGGCGCCAACTCATACAACTTAACCATTACACAATGATAAGAAGAGGTCCCATGGGTTCATACTATTGTACATCCCGGTTGGCGATCTAGACTACATCTTTCCATATCCTCAATGAAGCATCCTAATCCATGTTGTAGCTTTCCATATCTCCAGCGTTATTCCTCCCCATGTTCCATCAAACATCCAAAACAAGCATTACTAGTTTAAAATGATTAAATAACACTAAAAACTAATTAAAACTGTAAAATCATAAATAAGCACTAATTAGATGCTTTAGGTCATGCATTCACTTAAGTTTTCGTTCACTATGAGGGATAAGTGCAACATGATAACCAAATATTTTACCGGCTATCAATTTGTAATGTAATGTGTGAACTATGTGAATCGTATGAAAATTGTGCAATGCGAATAAAGTAAAAATGTACATGTGTTGTGAATAATTGTGAACATTTTCAAGTGAATTGTGTCAATTATGTGAATTATGCTATGGTTCGAGCCCTAGCCCATGATTTTACTCTATATTAGGAGTGAATTAGGCTTACAAGTGGATATAGACACGTGCTAGAACTTATAGCCCAATTATGTGTTGATTATATGGTTATCGTACAGGTGCGGTTGCATAACCTAAGTGTTGGGAGAACACAACTGCATTGAGCTTGATGGAAAGATCCACATATTGTACTCCAGGGTTTCTTTAGGGAGGAATTCCTAAGTGACTTAATGGGTGATTCTCTAATGTTATTAGCTACTATGCAACCTGATGACTCCTCGTCAGAACATGTATTTTAGTGTTTTATATATTTTTTGTCTTTTATTTTAGGATTTTCTAGAAGATTAGAGTGAGTTACTGATAGTTTGGGAAAGAACTTGTAATATTTTGAATTGAGCCATTGCGAGTCTTGTAATTCCTTAATCAAACAACTCTATAGGGTGTTGTAGTGTTTTAGGGGTAGACTAGTGGATGTTACAAAATCATCAAGGAAATCACATTGAAAATATTGAAGTATAAAAAAACTTGTGAAAATTTTGTCTCAAGTCCCAAACACCTATCAAAGGTAAAAATTCAATGAAGAGTGAAGAAATCTAGAGAAAAATGTCTCAGGCCCACATGCTCTGCACGTGGGAAGCATGCGTCACTCGCATGTTGATGAGAAAATAAAGAATAAAGTTTACGCTTCATGTGTGAAGCATATTACCCTTCACGTGACACACACTAATGGTCAGAAGCGGGGCACACACAAAAGCGAAATGTTGTCTATTTATATGATTTTTCAGCCATAAACAAGGGTTCTGAATCCTGACGGCTCAGAGGCAAGTGTGATCCCAGTTTGGCAACCAGAGATGGCGTTGTTGTGAATTCGTTGAAAAATCACACCAATAAATACTTGATGTGTGGAGCAAAATAATCAAGCAACCAAAACAAGTGGTTGACGGTTATAAACACAAGGCAAAAGTAGAAAACAACGAGAGAAAGAAAGAGAGAACACACGAAAATTTGTTTACCCAGTTCAGTCCATTACTGACCTAGTATGGGCGAGAGAACAACCATCTGTTCCACTATAATGATGAGTAACTTTACAAAAGAGATATCAAAGAGTTATAAGAATAAGTCTTCAAACCTAATTCTACCCAAAGTCCCAATCTCTTCCCGAGACCAAGAGACTCAATCCTAATAGTGTTTCCCGAGGTGAATCAATCCCGACCCTAACGTCTCCCGCTTAGAGAAATCTCTCTAAACCCTAGTTTGTGGTTTGTTTTTAAACCCTTGTTTTCAGCCCCCTATGTCTCAAGGTTTACTCTGATACAAGGTCTATATTTATAGTATAAGTATCCCTTAAAATTTGGAACAAATCTGCACTGAAAAATAGGTTTATGTTTTTCGCCTCCAGCGCACCAACGTGCCACGTTACGATTCCATCGTGGCACGTTTTTTCTAGTGACTTGCTTCAGAAACTTCTTCAACAAACGCGACACATTGCTTCCAAACGTAACACGTTTTCTCCAGAACCTGATTTTAAGTTAACTCTCACAATTCTCCACATTGACTTCAAATATGTGATGATGCCAATTTAACCATCAACCACCATTACTGCTCTTTCCCTTGCTTCCCACTACACAATGTAGCTCCACAAGTTTCCATCCAACCTCTTCAACCCTCAAAATGCCTTCTGCCTTCTTGAAGATTCTTGCATCGAACTACGCTAGGAATTTTAGGTAGCTCCACCAGTCTACAACTTAACCTCTTCAGCCATCGGAATGCCATCCGCCTTCTCGAAGATCCTTGCATCCAACTACACTAGGAATTTTAGGTAGTTCCACAAGCCTACACCATACCTCTTCAGCCCTCGGAGTGATCAAATCCGTCCTCCTGAAGATACACTTGCCTTCAATTACCCTTGGTCTTTTAGTGTAGTCCCACAAGCTATGTTATACATTCTTCAACCTCCGGAATGCCTTTTGTCTTCATGAAGAATTCCCTTGCTCACAACTAGAGCATAACACCCAAGGTCCTTCATAGTCGTACCATTCCCAGTGTGTTCAACTCCACTTAAAGCTGAGCTTTCTCCACCTCAACTTCCAAATGCGTACATCCCATTATGTCTTCCACCTTGAAACTCCACCTCAAAGGTAGATCACAAGTATTCTTACCACCGCCTCTTCAGACTGACCATGAGTATTCTTACCACTGCCTCTCCAGGCTGATGTTGAGTATTTAACGTCTCTCCAGATGACCACCGCTCTACAAGGCATCACTCCCAAGGTGAGAAACATCACCTTCTTCATCCTCCCAACAACACACCACGAAAGCACCCGCATCCTCATAACCCTCAGAGACAATTTGTGCGGAGTTACCATTGTTCTCCTGACAATCCTTCTTGAAGTGACCTGTCTTGTTACAGCTAAAGCATTTAAACTTTGACTTGTTACCACTTTTTCCCCGGTTTCCTCTACCTCCACCATTCCCTCTTGAAACACTTAGGCCTTCACCGTTTTCATCAACTCTCAAGTCCTTGGACTTGGTCAACTCCTTGGTTCTCAAAGCCGCTTGAACTTCTTCCAAGGTAACAATGCCTTCTTTGCCATAGAGCATGGTATCTTTGAAAGATTCAAACGATCTCGGTAGAGCACACAACAAGAATATAACTTTATTTTCATCCTCAAGATGCACCTCAATATTCTCCAAGTCATCAAGGATTTTGTTGAACTCCGTAAGTTGCTCCATGATGGCCTTTGACTCCACCATCTTGAATGAGTAGAGTTGTTGCTTTAAGAATTGTCGATGAGACAAAGACTTTGTCATATACAAAGACTCCAACTTTGACCACATCGATGTCACAGTTGGTTCATTCGCTACATCTCTCAAAACTTTATCCCCGAGGCACAAGACAATGGCACTCCAGGCCTTGTCCACCATCTCGGTCTTCTCCGCTCGTGACATGGTGACCGGTAACGCACCTTCACTCTTCAAAGCTTTCTCACACTTTTGTTATATTAAAATCGCTTCCATATTTACCTTCCATAACCCAAAATCATTATCTCCGGTAAATTTCTCAATATCCCACTTCGAACCCTTGATACTTGATTATCCTTTAATCGTTGTCCCACGGTGGGCGCCAATTGTTGTGAATTCGTTGAAAAATCAAACCAATAAATACTTGATGTGCGGAGCAAAATAATCAAGCAACCAAAACAAGGGGGTGCAGTTATAAACACAAGCAAAAGTTGAAAACAACGAGAGAAAGAAAGAGAGAACATACGAAAATTTGTTTACCCAGTTCGGTCCACTACTGACCTAGTCTGAGGGAGAGAACAACCCTCTGTTCCACTATAATGATGAGTAACTTTACAAAGAGATGTCAAAGGGTTACATGAATAAGTCTTCAAACCTAAATATACCTAAATTCCCAATCTCTTCCCATGACCAAGAGACTCAATCCTAATAGTGTTTCCCAAGGTGAATCAATCTCAACCCTAGTGTCTCCCGCATAGAGAAATCTCTCTAAACCCTAGTTTGTTGTTTCTTTCTAAACCCTTGTTTTCAGCCTCCTCTATCTCAAGGTTTACTCTGATACAAGATCTACATTTATAGTAAAAGTATCCCTTAAAATTTGGAACAAATCTGCACTTGAAAATACGTTCCTGTTTTTCGCCTCCAGCGCACCAACGTGCCACGTTACGATCCCATCGTGGCACGTTTTTTCCAGTGACTTGCTTCAGAAACTTCTTCAGCAAATGTGGCACGTTTTTTCAAGAACTTGATTTTAAGTTAACTCTCGCGGGCGTTTTTCAAGCCTTGACAACAAGATTGAATCATCTACCATACTTTTTTGCATGTGCCATTCTCTTTAATTTTGAACATGTATTTTGTTCCTTTAAGTATCATAACTATTTATATTATGGTTGAATAATGAACCTCTGTGGTATTGTTTGAACCATATAATCTATGGTGTCCACTTTTAATACAATTTGAACTATGTTTGATCGTTATAGATTTTTCTTAACTCTTTTTACTGCTTGATCATCTTTGAATCGATTATAATTTGTAATATGCTATTAACACTATGTTTTGTAACTGTAACTAGGTATATTGTTCTCTAATCAATTCACCTAGACATAGGAAATAATTTAGTGTGGATAGAGTTAACATTCTTTAACACTCTTGGCCAATTCATGAAGGTATCTCAAGGCAACATGGAAGCCTTAGTCAAGAGTCAGGAGGTTGCCAAAAGGAATAATGAAGCTTCTATCAAGAACATGGAGACTTAGATTGGCCAAATTTCTACATAAATGTCTACTGTGGCTAAAGGTAGTTTTGGAAGTAACACCCCTTATAATCCTGGGAATGAGACATGCAATATGTTTGGAGTAAATATTAGGTGTGTGAGTACCCTGTGAGAACGTGGAAGAGTGAGTAAAAGAGAGATGAGGGAGAAGTCGAATATAAAGAAGAAATTTATGAATAAAAAAATTAGAGTCATGAGGGTGAAGTTCAAAATGAGAGAGGGAATGTAGTTGAAGAGAAGGATGAGTAAAAAAAGAATTTTAAAAAGTTTATGAGAATGTTGTCTAAATTTAAAGTCAAACTTTCATTTGTTGATGTATTGGTTTAGATTCATGCTTAGTTTATGCTCTTCAATGATTTCCTATCAAAGAAGACAAAGCTTAATGATGACGAGTTGGTGGCCCTCGCTAAAAATTGTAGTGCCTTTTTTCAGAGGAAGCTTCTTCAGAAGAGGGTAATCTTGGTTATTCATAGAAATCGTGGATGACATAACACAACCTCACAAAACCGGCTTGTGAGGTGAGGATTGCTCTCACTTATAAATACATTGTCAGACCATCACCTATCCGATGTGAGACTCTTAACACACCCCCTCACGACCAACACTATTAGGCTTGGTTCGTAGGCATAAATGGTGGGTGGCCCGATAGCGGAAACCTAATAGCAGGTTGCCCAATGGATCTTGGAGAGGCTCTGATACCATCTTAGAAATGGTGGTTGAGCCTAACATAACCCTACAAAACTGGCTTGTGAGATGATGATTGCTCCAACTTATAAACACATTGTCAGACCATCATTTCATCATTCCATGTTCAATTGTCAAGTTGCAATGTTGCATGTTGGCAAGGCTCTGTGTGATTCAAGAGCAAGCATCAATATGATTCTGATATCCACGTTGAGAAAGCTAACAGGTGGGGAGGCAAATATGTTATAATATGTATGAATCTATGAAGAGAAACAAATAAAATTCTTAATGTTACCATGTGAATATGTCCGAAATCTCAGTGAAAAAATGTACTCAACAAGAGTTCAATAGTCAACCTCTACAGGGGTGATAGACTTTTAGCAAGTGCACTAAAAATGCATCGAAGTAATAAAAATAAGTTCGTATCCACGAGGACTGTGTTAATCTCAATTCAGAAATTTGGTTATTATTCAAGATGTGCAAATAATTTTGATGCCTGAGACAGTAGATTTAAATGCATAAAAAGTAAATAATAGAAAATAAAGTTTGTTTGGAAAAGATATGGAGAGAAATGAGATCAGGTCTTTCGAATCCTCTGGTTCCCCTAATTGGTATACTACACCTATTTCTCACGAATGATTATTTAGTTTCACGATGGTTAACAAAATAGCCCTAATCAATCCCTTGACTTAAGACCCTCTTCTCCGATTACAGCCCCTAATTCTAATTCCTTAGGTGGTCTAATATTCTTTGAAGGTTTTAAGAACGTTAACTTAATATCACAAATAAACAATTATCCATTCCTAGACTAACCCTGTTTATTTGAACAATTCAATTAGGTCTAAGTTGAAAGCTATGGTCAGTAGTCATTCATTCTCACAAAATCATATTTATACTTGATCAGGATATAAAAAGCATTAAAAACAATTGAATTGAATAAAAACTAGATTGTCATTCACAATAGATAAAGTTTCACAACAACATGTTTCAATCAGGGTTACATAGAATCATCTCAAACTTAATCAACGGAAATTAGCTAGACATTATCAAAGCAATAAACAACATAGTAAAGGAAAATAAACCGATAAAGTTCCGTCGTTGTCGGCGTTGCTCCTCAAATTAATTCCAATAGCTGCTGTTGAGTTCTCATGTATCGTGATGCTCCTTTTGTTACTTGCTGTGCCTAGCGTTTTTCTTCTCTCCCCAAATCGTGATTTACTGGCTGCGTTTCTTTCCCAAGCCTTGATCTCCCAGCCTCTAAAACGTGAATTGGCTTCCTCTTTTTATATCAAGTCCATTTTTCTTTCTTTCTTTCCAAGTTACTTTGCTTCTTGTTTTTCTTTTCGGGTCAACACCCATCAGGTTGTGTCAAAGGGCTAAAGCCCAATTCTCTTTGTTAATGTCCAGCACTCCCTTTATTTCTAGCACAACTCTATATGTGTGGTAGTATGTACGGTCTTTCTTTCATTTTTATATGCCAAAGTGTATCTATCCAAAAATATATGTCAGCATTATAAATGTTTCTTAGCCCACTTTTCATCCAAAACATGTTTCTTCAGTTCTTCTGATGTATCACTAACCAATAATAATAATACACCACTAATTTTAATCATTTCACTACTTGACTCAAAAACTCTAAAATGACAAATTTATTTATAGTGACTCAAAATTAAATACCAAATAAGTGAAAATAGACTAAAAACTCAAATAAAAATATTCTAAAAATGTGATATGACAGACTGTCATCAAGTGGCATGAGCTAAGAAGTAACTAGACGAGGATTTAGGAGAAAAATAATGGATGAATATTTAACAAAAGATATGGGTACGATGTAGAGAGAAGAATGTTTGAAGTTGGTAACATAGTGAATTTGAGAGTCTAAAATTTGTTTTGTATGAAAGCCAAGCCTAAGAGAAGATTGTATGGACCCTTTAAGGTCCACTGGATTTGCAACGACAACTACATACGGATTTGGGATGACGTACTTGAGGTCACTAAGGTGAAAAGAGTCGTTAATGTTTGTTGTTGCTGCTGCAGGAAGTTGATGGTACGTGATTCGATTTCGTTTTGACGATCATTTCATTCGTCAAATTATAGACCTGTTTGGTCCTCACAAACGTAAGCATTCGTTTGTTAGAATTGGTTAGGGTTGGATCCAATATGTGTTGTTCTTTTTGGTGTATTGGCCGTTAGGGTTGATTCATATGGATTGACTGGGTCAGGTTTTATGCCCCCCATTTTTTATGTAATTTTTTTCTTTTTAAAATAATATATATGAGCAATTGACAAAATATTAGAGTAGATCACCAACTTAGTTAGTCACTATTCTTTTTGATGTCATTTTGTTCTTACCTTATAAAAAAAACTAAGGTGAAAAGCTTAGAGCTCAAGCACATGGAATAGAAGGATTATTAAAAAGCGGAGCTTTAGAAGAAGGTGATGCCCCGCCATTAGAACTTTGAAGCATCAAAGATCGAGCTAGTGGCGTTAAAGGAGTTCTTCTTGGGAGGCAACCCATGGGTCTTAGTATTTATTTTCCTTTTAATTTGTTTGGAGTCTTTAACATACATGTTATAATAATAACTTGTTTTTAAAAAAAGTTGTTTGTTTGGTTTGCATTCGGTTAGATTCTTCTAATCTAAAAAAGTTGATCTTAAAGCTTAGAAAAATATTCTTAACACCAAGTTGGAAAACATACTTATTTGTGGAAGTTAAAAAGTGTTGTGATTGAGCAACACTCAAAGAAAGAGACACCCATTCAATCACCTTTTATTTTTCTCTAATTTCCTATTAGGTGAGATGTTGTGCCTAAATTATTCCACTGTTTATTGCATATGATTGTATCTATGTTTAATGTTTATTTTCCAGAACTTTCATTGCTTCTCGGTCAGGGCCGAACCTTTGAATTTAGATGTCTTGGGCGAATCATGAGATAGTGCCCCTACAAAAAAAATTAACAAAATATATACAAGGATAAAAGAAATGAACCAGGAGAGTATTGCACATTTTCATTTGACATTGTGCAAAAAGAACACGGGTATGGATCTTTGTAATGTGACCAAGTGATTCTAAACAAGGATCCATGCTCCAAAGTCTAAACTCGACACTTGAGAATTTAGTAACTAAAGAGGGATGTTTTATACAATTGCACACATGGATCATAATCCAATGTTTATATTCAAAAATCACTATATATCGTTTGATTTTTACTATTATACCTATACAAAAAAATTGTATTTCTATTTAATAAATAAATAGATCATTTGGAGCCTACTCTTAAAAGATTATTATATCTATACGATACTGACACTTATGCTTTTGGATGGTGTCAAAAGTCAACGAGTTGTGTTTTTGTGTTAACAAAATTGAGATGGAGAGATTAGAGATTGAGAATTAGAAAGAAAGGATACGCATAAACTCGGGTAAAATACTACGACTTTTAAGTGTTAGTAGTAGCTAAAAACCCGACTCTTTAACTATTCATACTTTATATGATTATTCTAATTTCAGTGCCCCAATTGTGGATGTAATTAATTGATTTTGTTCATTATTTTATTTAATCACATGCATTTATTAATTTTGACTTTGTAATGCCTCTATAACTTTGTTAGCAAGTATTTTACATAATTTAAATAATATGAAATTCTCCTTATATATACAGGCAAAAAATAAAATTTTGGTGCCCCTAAAAATATGTTGTCCTGGGTTGCCGCCCCTCAGTCCATGCTAAGCGCCACCCCAGTTCCCTATAGTTTATTGGTCTTACTTTACACAAATAGAGGCGTTTTTGTTTAGTACTCTAGGACTTTTCAAGCCACCTTGTTTATATTATTATGTTTTGCTAAGCCCCTTTGAAATTGAAAAATAATTTCATTTGTTTCGATGACAATTATTTTTATTTTACTTAGGGCATTCATTCATTTGAACCGGTAAACTACAAGAATTGAGAACAAATTAAAATTTATTAAAACCATAAGAGATGAATCAGCCAATAACCTACTATATCCAGGTTAATATTATACAACATCAAAATACCTACAAATATGATAAAACCTACAAATATGACGAAATTAAAGTGTCTTGAATATCCTATGTAACGTAAAAGATGTCAATTATATTGATTTAATATGTTTTGGATCGAAGCTAATCTGTTGATAGAAAATCAAAAGTCGCACCAAGATAAAGAACAAATCAATATAGTGGGGGTGGTTTAGGATGAAAAATTGGTCGTAAACCACCCGTTATAGGTGGATGAGGAATATCTAAAGAGAAAAGGTATGGTGCGGGTTCTTGTTTTTGACCCTTACAGAAAAACAATTATTTGAGGAATAAATCGATAGTTTATTAAATTTTGTATGCAAACCCTTCAATGAAAAAAAGTAATGGACAAAAAGACTACTAATAGTAATAATTACCTTGATTTTTTTTTGAGCAAATTACCTTGATTTTTTTACTACCTAGAATTATTACATTTGTTACTTTTTTTTACTGTATTAATTATTTTAATACAATAAAAAATAACATACGCATACAAATAGGTTCAGTATTACACTCTCCATGAACCTAATCATATATCTCTCTCTTTGTGCCCGTTGTACCCTCATCATATATCTCTCTGCCAGTTTTCGTTTTCAAATCAATGGCTTTCAACTTCTCCTCCAAACTCGAATGCTAGATGTATGAAAACGGAATTGATTAGCTCGTTTCACGGTTGAACAAGCAATGGCAAAAAAGTCCTTCTATTGAGGAGGCCCCCTCTTGCACATTGCCAATTTCATCTCCATAGACTATCATAACAAACGTATTTGTTGTGGATTTATCTTGCAGAATGATTGTTTAACATGCATGTTTCTTCTGTTTCTCAACATATTGATATCTTTATAAATTGTTGAAACTATTAACTCAAAATAATTCATTCTTTGTTGTTGATGAAAATCTAAATTTTAAGATTTTACATCTGATTGAAAATCTGAAATGTTATTTTGAGGGAACATGATGGTACGAACTCGAAGCATTCTTACTCGACCATGAGAAGTAGAACAAAATATTTTGATTGACAAATATTTTGTTGTGCTTATATGATTGAGTAAGAATGGAGTATTATGAGGTAAAATCTCAAAAGATAAATTTTCATTAACAACATAGAATGGAGTATTATGAGGTAATAGCTCTTACAATTTAAAGGTAACAATATGCTGACAAACAAAAGAAATATGTTAAACAGTCAAATCCACAATGAAGACGCATGTTGTGATAGTATATGAAGATGAAGTTGGAAATGTTCATTACATGTTCAACTGTGAAACCTAGCAAATCGATTTTGTCTTCATACATCTGACATTCGAGATCAAAGGAGAAGATGAAAGTCATTGATTTGAAAATGAAAATTAAGGGTGTGGTGGGCACAAAGAGAGATGCATGTTGAGGGTGCAACAGGCGGGGAGAGAGAGAGAGAGAGTTAGGTTTATTGAGAGCATTATCTTGTGCCTATTTATATGCTTATGTTATTTATTATTATAATAAAATAATTAATACGTTCAAAAAAATAAAATACGTATTAAATGTAATAATTTAATGTAGTCAAAAAAAAAAATCAAGTCAATGATTTATAGTCTTTTAGTCCATTACTTTTTGTCTTTGAAGGTTTTGTTATCAATTCATTCATTCCTCAAATAATTGTATTTTGCTTAACCGTATGTTTGATCCCTTATGTTTATTTTTGGTTTCAAGTTGGTGTCTTTTGTTTTAAACGTTTCAGGTTGGTCCAAAACGTTTGTAGAGTTGGAATAAGTTTGTCTTGTCTGTAAGTTCTCCATTTCAACATGACATGATGAAGGAGCATCATATGATATTTTTGGCTATGTTTTTAGTACTTTTCTTGCATTTCAAGACAAATATGATGAGAGTTAGAGGAGTTGTCAATGGTTTAAGGAACATATTGATGTTTTCACTCGAGTCGTTGTAATTCACTTTTATCCTAAATCATGCAACTCCATAGGTGTTTTAAGTGTTTTGTAGTGAGGAATCATGTAAATCGACAAACCAAGACATCACATGAAGGATCGAGAATATGAAGATTGAAGATCAATGGTTCTTAGAAGGTTTTTGAAGGCAATACAAAGTGAAGAAAATTCATTTCAAGTTCCTAGGAGTTTTCAAACGGAAGTACGATCGAAAACAGGACGAAAACGCAAGAATTCACACATGAGGGGCTGCCTCATGCGCCACTATGCATGGGACAGTGATTGCCACTGCCTCATGCGCAGCTGCGCTTTTCTGCAGGTTAAAATCACTCTTTGCTTGTTTTCCAAGCTGGATCGGTGGAAAAAGCCTAGACATATCAGGAGGTAGGATATTTGTTACAGTTCAAGATGGAGTTTCTCATTTTTTTTAATTTGTTCTCAATCGATGTAGTCTACCAATTTAAAAGAATGAATGTTCAAAAAACATAATTGTTTTTCTTTTATTTATCTCATAAAATATATTATCTTCTATACCTATATATAAAGGGAATATATGATATTTTTTCTTTCAATTATACCGTTAGTTTAAACTATTGTATTTTTTTTTCTATTCAAAGGTTTGTGTGAGTTTGCCTAGTGGCAAGTCATATTGTATTATTTGAGTTTGCCTTGACAAAAGGCATGTTGAGATTAGTAATTCAAATTTATGTGTATATATAGTAAAATAGCTTAGTTTAGTTAGTTATGTGTTATATGTAACTATCTTTCCTTATTTATAGGCTTAGTTTGTTAAGATCAAGGCTATTACTTGCTTTGCAAGTAACTGCACCCCACTTGTATATATATATACCTCATCTTTGTGAATAATCAAATAGTTTTCATTCAATATTCAATCCTCTTTCAATCTCTATTACGATATTGGCATTTGGTAGAAAAAAAGTGATGGAAAGCTTGAGGAACTTGTTGATAGTGGTAGAACAAATATGATTTTTCTCTTGGTAATATTTTGATGGAACTCGAAAAAGTTAGATGTAGTTGTTCAATCTTCAACTGAAGTTGAGTACATTGTTGAAACCTCTGCTTTGAATCAAACTATTTGAATTAAAAAGATATCGATCGATCTGCATCATGCACTAACAGAATCTATTGTGCAAGGGTGTGACAACTAATCAACCATATAAGTTGTCAAAAATCCAATTCAATTGGGAGAATAAAGCATATCAATGTAAAATTTTATGATGTAAGAAAAGCTGAAAAAAGGGACATGTTAAATTGTTGCATTTGTTGTTCTAAAAAGAAATTGACATACATTTTGACTAAGGCACAGGTTCATGGAGCTAAGAAGCAAGTTGAGAGTTTTTAATAAATTTAAGGAAGAGTATTGACTATTAACCCATAAAACTTTTCTAGAGTACTTTACTCGTCATAAGTGTTTTCCAATCGAGCAATTATATTCGTACACCCCCTACTTTTCATACACACATTAAACATCTCATTTTTATCTTTATCTCTTTTTCTATCACATCACTTAGTGGATCCGTCTATGGAGTTGAGCTCTTCTTATGAGTAGAATTCATAACATAAGCTAGCATTAATAATTTCCCGCGACTCATTGTTACAGTTTATTGCATGATCAAGAAAATTTTCTGTACAAAAAAGATTACACTGTATAACATTATTAAGAAGAAAGTTCTACTGTGGCTAACAAATGCACATTTTAGTCACCTAAGAATACACAACATATGTAATGACTTGAATATTCTTGATTTCTACATGTCACTCAGTTCTAATTCCTGTCCAGTCCATTGCTTCATTCTTTCTGATGCTTGTTCAACCTGAAAATTTTATAATTATTAGACCTAAGAGGGAGAAGATCCAATATATATATATATATTCTCACTTTCTTAAGCTTTTGTCATTGTAGCCTTTTGATGATTACTCAGAAAAGCACTTAATCTCACCTCTTTGTTCCAATTTGTTTTATAGATAATATACACTAGGATAGCTGTCTGCAAAACTGTCCCACATATCATTCCAATCCAAATACCCTGAAACAATATTTTCCATATGTAAGAGTAAGCTCAGCTTGATAAGAGCATAAACTTTAAATCACACAGTTGTTTTATAATCGAGTTTAGCTACATGCATCGACAGTGTAGCAAAATTTTACACCGTTAATCATGTCTCACCATATAGATATTTGTAAGTGTCATTATGGTATGATATATGTTTGAATGATCGCGTAAGTACATTACCTGTACTCTATAGCCCCCCTTGTAACCAAGTAAAAAACCAAGTGGGAGTCCCATAAGGTAATAACAAATTAGATTAATGTAAGCTACCAAAGCTTGCCATCCTCCTCCTACAGCAACACCTGCAATAATACAAAAGCTTTCATGATTTCCTTATTGCACAATAGCGTGTGCACGCACTTGGGCATTTATCGTGTAGCTGCTCATGTATAAGCTATTTTTATGACAAGATTTGATAAAGTCAAACAATTTTCATACAAGTTATAAGCTATTTTCATAAGCTGAAAACAACTTATAGACACTTCATGGGTCGTTTTCATAAGCTCTTCCAAATAGTTTTGCAAGATAAACTAAAACGAGTCAATCCAGACAGCCATTTATATCTTCTATTAGGGATTCTCTTACCTGATAAAACTGGCTGAACACTATTTAGAATCATGGTTATGCCAAGAAGAGATGCTAACTTAGAAACTGCCTTTTGCATTTCTACACTGTCAGTGAAAATGACAGCAAAGTGGTCTTTTGTAGCTAAAATAATGGCTGCAGACACTATTCCAATGATGAGAGACTCAACAACTGTGACAACCACAGAATATTTTGCTGCTCTTGGGTGTCCTGATCCAAGTGCATTGGAAACTCTTACACTGATAAAAGTAAAACAAAACAAAAAAACAAAATTATTCATAGAAGTTGTCAAAAAATCTTACACTGAAATGATCACAAATCAAGAGTTTACCTGACAGCTGCATTGACCCCTATGAACAATATGCCTTCCCACCCATTCACATTCATGCTGATAGAGGGAAAACAAAACTATATTAGTATGTTAAGAGTATATAAGAGAAAACATGAAGTTTGTGTGAAAACCATGAAGCTACTGGTCTCATATTACTCTATACTTATAAAATATATTTTCATTTTTTCTTTTTCCCTTGATATAGACTCTTTTCAAAATTCTACATGCATCGGTGATTTCTTTACAAATACTCGTGAACTTTGTCGGAGGGGTCCTATATTAAGGGACAGAGAAAGTATGATTTATGTGCCATGTTTAGAATATTTTATCGTTGCAACTATTAGGAAAAATTCAAGTCGCACAATATTGAATACAGATAAAACCTGGAATAATTTTATAAAAGAGTGACATTCACCTCCTTACAAGTCCTCTATGTAAAAATGAGTTAAACTCAGCATAAAAATTTAATATAGTATCAGAACGAAGTCCTAGGCGTGTATTAGGAGAAACCCTAGTGTTGAGTGGAAGGTGTATATTGGAAATATTGAAGTGAGTTATGCTAAATATAAAAACCTAATAACTACTTTATATTAGTTACACCTAACTCATGCTACAATAAAAATATTGGTCAATTTTTAGAGGGAGAATTCTTGGCGAATTTGACAAACTCACGGTAGTGATTTTACAAGAGCTACACTTTAGAGGTTCAACAAAATCATGGTGCCAATGTAATATTGTCAAGTCAACCGTGTTTCCAAACCTATGGCGAGAGTACAATCGAGTATCATTAATATTATGAATCATAGGGTAGAATAGAGTTGTTTAGATGTGATCTTACCATATTGAAAGTGAGCCAACAGCAATAATTGGATTATCCAAGTGTCCAGTGAGAACAATCAAGGTCATAAAATACCAAACCTCTAAACAAAGCATAATAGCTGAAGCAAAAGACAATTTAGTAAAACCCCAAAGATCCTTAAAAGCCAACCAAGACAAACCCCTCCAACCTTCTTTACACCAACCAACAACATAAAACATTTGAGCCAAAGCAATTCCCCAAGCTGATAAATCATAAGCTGCAGCCGCACCAGCTGTACCCCAACCAAGCACTTTAATAAAAAGAATCAGAATCAGAATATGAACAATAAGGAATATGAAACCCAACCATGCCAAAACTCCAACTTTGCTTTGTGCTTGTAAGAATTTTTGTGCTGGAAAATTGATGGCTAATGAAAATAACTGAGGGATAGATTGGACTGTGAATACTCCAGCTAGTTCTGCTATATCAGCTTCTTGTCCAAGGAGTTTTAAGATCGGTGTTGCGTAAAGGTATAGCGGTAAGATGAGAAAACATGAACCAAATAAGATTAGAATCGAACGTTGCATGTAAACACCAAGCATATCTACTTGTCCTGCTCCATATGCTTGTCCACATAGTGTCTCTAGTGCACTTGCCATTCCAAGCTGCAAATTTAATGCAAGAATTTCAAGAACTCGTTTTCAGGCAACTTAGGCAAAAAAACACTTTTTTTTCTTTAGAACTTACGCGAAAAATCATTTTTGAAAGTTTTTATCTGTTTGTTACATATTTTGAAAAAAGTGAGACGCTATTTTGAGTAGCTTCTTTTGATATCATTTTCTGATAGATGGTGTTTTGGAAAAAGTGGTTTTTATTATGATTAACAAATACAATATAGTTTTTCTTATTTTATTTTAAGAATCTCTAAAAATGAATCTTGTAAATCAAAATTCAATTTTAAAATAAAGGAGCAAAATGCAAATATATGATAACAAATGAATCAAAAAGATAATAGAAACTAACCATGAAGCCAAATGAGAAGTTTGAAACAACAGACAAAGAGATTGAAACTGATGTAAGTTCTAAATCTCCAATATGTCCAACAAAAATATTTGTAAAGGTATTGATTGCATAATTGCATAATATTCCAAAACAAATAGGGCTTGCAATCGCCCAAAGCCTCGACGATTCAACAATGACTACATTTGTTAAATCTTCAAAGCTATTTATTCCAGAATAGTCTCCAACATTGGTCTGAATGAGACCTTCAGGAGCATGGTGAAGTTCTGTTGTTTCGATAGAATCAGAGAACACTTTTCCTTGGATAAGTGGTGTTTCTCCCTTGGAAATGGTTCTATCAAGTGTTTCCCCAGCAGAGGATAAGCTATTGCTTCCCCCTGCAATGTTTCCGTCATTTTCGATACCTATTTTTGCAGTTTTCTATGAAACCTTTTTGTTTCTAAGGTGTTGGAGAATAAAGTGAAGCATTTGCATGCAAAAGTTAAATACTCATGCAAAAGAAAAAAGAATAACAATAGTTTTTTTATGTGCATTTGCTTCTATGAATTAGTTTCAATCATTGTTTCTTTAGTGAGAGAAAAGATGAAGAATTTTATCATTCTATAATGTAGGATAGCCTTATAGAGTGAAATCATTTAAGCCATTGAAACTTATGACCAAGTCTCCTCCATTACAAACTCACCAAACCGTTATTTACAGTTATTACTGTTAAATCTATTTGTATCTTTATTTATTTATTTTATCCAAACATGTCTTTGTATCTTTTTATTTGCACTGGCCTAAGATTAGAATTATAGTATGAACACCGTTGCTTAATGCATCATATCGCTCGCCCGCGTGCACACATATATGAGGGATTAACTTACTCCGGGAACATCTGAACATTAGATTTAACCATTTTAACCGTTGAATTAAAATTTCGTATTGAGTAGATCAAACTTCACAGATTTTTATAAAAATTTGTCAATTGTAACTATGTAATCATGTTTAAATTTTGGAATATATGTAGAATCCTGTTTTAGAATCTTATTTGAAATTTGAGTCAACATGTATGAAAAATATAGAGCAAAAATATATTTTTTTTTGACATCAAAACGATCATTTTGCATGAATATAAACATGTATTTGAAATTATAGCATATAATATGTGTTACTTTAACAATATTTGCATGAATATTAACCATCTCTTTGTTTTTTTTGAAATAATCAATCTCTTCAAAATTACACAAATGAAAGCAAGTTTATCAAATATTATCTAAAAGACTATAGATAGGTAGATGTGTAACAGATCAATTAGGTTTAATTTTTGAGAGAAAATAAACCCCAATCAATTATAAATAGTTTGTTTGATTTGGTTCGGTTCATCATATTCACATTTTCAAAAAACATCATAAAGCTTCCTCAAAAAAAAAAATCATAAAGTTATTTAAAAGAATGTAAATAAAAAATTAACTTTCAATTAAACACTATGGATTTTTTATACTGGTAAAACAAGTAAATAAGCTAAAATAAAAATATATAAAGATTAAATAGACACATGAACACAATATATATTTTAAGATAACACTATTACTATATACTACTTTGGTTCGAGTCTCATATGATCGTTTTTGATTGATTTTATTTGATTTGGACGTGCACATGGAAAGAAAAAACTCTACCAAATAAATTAGTTTGGATTAGGTTTTTGAGTTCATCGGATCATTAGTGTGCTTCTTTCACCCCTAACTTAGTTAGAAATACATAATGAAAAAGAATATAGAGTTGGGTGTGCTAAAACGAATGATGGTATCCACAATGGAAATGTCCTAACTTCGTGAGCTATAGTATCTAAGACCATCCACACCCATAACACCAATTTTAGTTGCTTAAATAGATCCAACACAATTTTTCATATTATTTCACACTTTAATTTTTTAAACGACTCAAATACATTTTTTAAAGGAAATGTTAATGAGTGACCTGGTGCACTCTTTAAACAGTTTAAATAATAAATTTTTAATGAAAAGTTGAATATTGAATGCATTCTAAATTTTAATAGTTAGCTTTTTAAATATCAATACAACTCATCCAACAAATCTAACATGGGTCCTACTAACCTCACAATATACTCACTCTTTGCCAATCAAACAATTATAAATTGGGTCCCACTGTGTTGACATAGTTGCCTTGCAGAGGATTGGTTCTAACTTTGGCTACCCATGTTGAAAGCCAATTATGATAATCACTACACATTTTTATTGGCATTTGTGGAAACACTCCAAAAAATGATCATAATCATGCTCTAATAGGTGTTTTCATTGTAGAGAAAAGAATATGATTACGTGGAAAGAGTTGCTCAATTAAACTCTCTCTCATCGGACCCCACAACATTTTTTTTAAAAAGTCCACAATATTTTAAAATTAAAATATAATGATATAAAATTATTGATAGATGATATAAAGTTATTGATGTGATATATTTAAAACTTTTCTTAAATATGTTAAGTTTGAGTAATTAAGTGTTTATTAGATATTATAAATAAATGATGTCTATATCCAAGTGAGCACCTCTAATGTAATGCTATGTAGAAAGTAATTATGAATTGAATTTTTTTTATTGATGTTGATGTATGATTACTTTACGCGTGCATTCAATGATTTGTTGTCAGGTCAATTAGCAAATATGAAAATTATATAAGTTGTCATATGCATTAATTGAGATAACAACACATCATTAGATACATGCATAAAATAATTGTAACATATTAATTAAAAATCTTTAAATATTGAACACAAAGTGACAGCGCAATAGTAGGATGGTGTCGAACTGTGAATGAGTAGTTTTACTTTAAGTGAATTAGAAGCATAGTGGTCAGTAGGGGTGTTCAAAACCGAACCGAACCAATCCAATAGAAAAACTGCAAACCGAACTAATCCAAACCGAAATCGCAAAGAACCGCATTTGATTCAGATCATTTTTTTACTCAACCGCATGATTTGGTTTGCGGTTTGATTTTACCAACCAAACCAAACCAAACCACAATATAGGAAAAACATTAATTAAATATATATCACCTAGACCAATACTCAAAAAAACTCAATGGAAACTTTAATAAAATGACATATTTTTTCTCATGTAAAGTTTCTTCTTTGCTTTTTCTTTCAAAAATGTACTTATGTGCTACTTGAATTCTTTAAGAATGATAAAAAAAATTAGTCTTTTGTATCTCTTACAAAGTTAGATTACTTTTTGTTCACATTTTAATTTGGTCTATGTAGTTGAGAACATTGTTCGATGAAAATATTATAAAGTTAGATGAAATTTAAAACATTACTGAAGATATGTTCTGTTTTAACTTTTTAATTTGATTTTAATGTTGGAAACAAAAAAAAATTATTGCCTAAAAAAAACCGCATCAACCGATCCAATCCAAACCACATTGGTTTGGTTTGGTTAGGATTTTATTTTAAAAGTCAACCGAACCAAACCAAACCGCATACCTTTTTACCTCGCAGTTCGGATAACTTTTAACCTCAAAACCAAACTAAACCGCACCGCGAACACCTCTAGTGGTCAGCACTTAAAAGAAACAACAACAAACTAATCTTTAAATTCAAACTCAAACAAAAGAGGAAATATTAATCTACTAATAACATTTACCATTAGGTTTATGTCCCAAAGGACTCATCGAGGTTAGAGCAGCCTCACAACTCAGAACACTCACACAGGCAGAGTGGTTGAATCCACACATTATGTTGTCAACAATATATAATTAATCATAGATGAATTATTATACAATAAACTATGGACTCTTTCCAAGAACAATTTCAGAAGATAGAAATAAGAAATAGCTACTGGTTTGATGAACATCTATTATATTCTTGAAATGCCTAAGATATATACAAAGAAAACATAAATCAGACATTATTTACAAGTGCAATATGCTCCCCCCACCCCCACTTCCACCCCTCAAATAAAAAGAGAGAAAAAATTTATTGATAAATTTTTGAAAAACAAAATGTAAAACGGAAAATCAAAACAAGGAAAAGGGCAAAAAGCCATCTCTAAGCATGAATTGTGGCATCTACGGAACAAGCTGTATGGTATAGCTGTAGCATTCTGTCAGAATCTCATTCATCATCTCAGAGATAAACCGATGATTGAGCCTTAAATAATGATGCGTCGATGTATCACGAGTCGAATATGAATCTGCAGCTACCATCATCTAACCAGTTACCATACATTAAACTTCTTCATCTATCTAGCAAACTTTGATTTTAAAACAATCAAACTAATTCATTGTCTGGTCAAAATATCATCTCCTGCAATATCAAATGGAAAAAAAATAAGCATTTCACTAAAGCTCAGCATAATAAATTTATAAAAAGAAAACTATAAAGCACTAACACAAACGCCGACACGACACTAACACGTCGACCTTGGTAATAGTTTTAGAAAACAACATGATTGAATGTAACCACATGTGTCGGATTGATGTCAGACACCGATGACACCTTCAAACAAGTTTAAGGCTCTACTTTTTCAGTTATTATAGTGAATATGGAATTAATGCAATAGCCATACCTGGTCACATATAGGACAAGAATCACTTCTTTCCATCCACTCAAGAATGCAAGATAGGTGAAAATGATGTTCACATTTTGTCAGATTTTTCGGATTATCGTCGTCATATTCTGCATCAAAAATGAAAAAATCTCAAATGATTGCTTTCAACATACTATGAAAAAAAAAAAAAAAGAGCTTACTCCTCCTTGTGTAATAGGCTGAAACATAAAAAATCTAACACTTAATATCTGTCATTTAGTTACACAAGCAACTGTACCTTCGAGACAAATAGGGCAGCCATCCTCTTCTTCTGTTGCCAATGCTTGAACATTTGATTTTGATAGTTCTACCTTCCTTGGAGATAGAGATGCAGATTTTTCTATAGTTTTACAATCCGATTCTTCAATATCATCGTGTGTTATTGAGGTTTCGAAGCTACTAAAACTGACAGTTTCTTTGCAAGACTTGGAATCAGGTGATGCAGAACCTCCGAAAACAATGTCATAAGGCAGAGGCACAGGAGGAGACCGGAATGTATCAGGTATGGATGCTTCCAGATTCAAGCCAACCAGAAATCCAGCAGAGATCGAAGCAGTGGTAGCGTCATTGGAGGTTAAAGACTCACGCTCTTCAAAAGTTGGCGGGCACTGAAACCGGAGTTTTCATGTTTTAAATCATAAACACATAACAAAATAAAATAAACAGTTTAGTTAAGCACTTATAGGCTTATAGCAGAAACACTTATGACATAAATACTTATGTATAAGCTATTTCTATAACAAAGGATAAAATAAAGTCAAAATTGTTTTCATATAAGCTATAAAAGATTTTCATAAGTTGTCTTGGAGAGCTAATAGAAATAAGCCGAAAACATCTTCTAGATGTGTCAATAGCTGTTTCCAAAAGTTCTACCAAACAATAATCCTTAAACTATAATCTAAAACAATAAACTTGTAGCCAGACCAGATTATTCTTTCAGAAGTACTTAAATTTGAAGAGAACAGCGAAAACAATCCATGTCACTCTGATAGCAAACATTGCTAATATGAAGTAGTTGGAATTTTCATTCATCAAATGGTTCCTCACACAATCATTGCTAATGCTAATGATTAAAATAATAAAAAGGTGACGAATGTTGGAGATGAAAATAATGGAGCGAGATTACTTGATATATTGTTAAAAGAGAAGATAGAAAACTACTAACATAGTAATAAACTGGTGTTCCTTGCAAATGATGTTTTCTGGCGGAACAACAGCAACCTCCCATTTTTTACTAGTTCTTTTTGTTACTCAATCAAAAATATCATCGACAGTTTCATTCTTTTTTGTCCATTCTGTTATCACAAGCCTAAAAATAACATTGATGGTTAATTCACAATTTCAAATTAGAAACAAAATCAAATATTTCAAAAAAGTTACAATGACATGAAAGGAAACTTTAAAGTATGCAATCAAATAAAAAGTATACAATTAGAGGGTCACTAGCAGAAAAGTCCTAAATCTTGAAAAATGAAATAAATTGGTTTGGTGTAAAACTTAAATATCTACATGTTTCTATAATAGAGGGAGAAAAATGTTTTATTCATTTCTAATCCTTAGTAAATTTGGGTTTGAGAAACTTCACTGTTCACTTCTTTGAAGTTCATCTTGACTCAATTATTTTAACAGGCTTCCTATATCACTCATCACAACAATGTTATTTTTCTTCAAAATCATTAGCAAATTAGCCAATCAGAAGATTTCAATACATGAAGCACCGACACTTCAGATTAAAGGTGTGTTGGGTGTCCAACACACGTCAGTGTCCGACACCAATACATACATGTGGTTATATTCAACTATTCTATTTTTTGTGTCAACAATTTGTGTTTGTGTTTGTGTTTCATATACTTCAATCAAGTTATTAACAAGAACATACCAAAGACAGATAACTTATAGATTATAGCAGTTGCAGTAGACACAAAAAAACACCTTAAACATAATTTTCAGCTTTCATATCTATTACTGAATTTATGACTGTTTCAAGAACAAAAATCACTAACATCCTAGTTACATGTTACAAGAATTAGCATATCAATTTCAACAAAAAATGAAACTTCACAAACATAAACCAATCCACAAAACAAACAACATCATACAAGAGAAAGAACAAGAAGAACATGGAAACAATCAAACAACAAAAACCACCCTAACTGACCACTACAGGACAAAACAAAACAGAGGAAACATCTTGAACCAAAACACCCCAACAACAAAAAAACAACAACCCTTTTGAGAGAACAAGAATTGGGTGAGGAAATCAAAACCAACATAATCAAATTCAGAACACAAAACCCTATGCAAAGACCAAAAGGGTGGCCAAAAAACACAAGTTGGTGAACAGTTACAATCCATAAAAACTGATAAAACTAAGAGTGAAGAACATAAAAATCTTACCTTTATGGAAGCAAAAGAAGAGATGAAGAGGAAGGTGGGAAATTGTTGGTTTGTTGTGGAAATTGGTTGCTTGAAGGTGGCTATGGTTATGGCTATGACTATGTATCTTTCTTTCTTTATATTAAAAATTAAAACTAAAAATATTATACTATAATATAAACTTTTCATTAGTTCCATAAACACACAAAAAAACATAATGATAGTGTAAAATAGTTTTACACAATCATCCAATAAAAATGCATTATATTGACATGTAAACATATATTGTAATAATTTTAAGAAAAAATAATTGTTGAATTTTCAGTTCTTATTAGACGTCGGTGTAAAACTATGTTCGTGGTTCGAACATCAGCCCTGCATATATTATGTAATATCTCTTCCAACCGTACTAAGTGTTATTAAGAAGCATTTAATATATTTTATTTATAACTATGTAGATAAGAATTAAATTATATTTTTTATGGGAAGAATTATATTATTTTGTTTTTGAAAATAGTAAATGTATACTTAAGAAATAGTTTCATTGAGAAACAAGTCAAATAACTTTCTATAAAAATAATTTTACTAAAAGTAATTTTTGTTTGATAATGTTTATTACAATCATTTTTTTTGGGAACTTATATTCATTTTATTTATTTATTATTAGATAGGTGTTGAATTATAGAAGATGATAAGAATGCATTAATTTTCAATATACCGACTCAATAATGTTTTAAAAATGTTCTGCTTCATAACTGGATGATGTAGGGTTATGTTATAGTTCTATTTCTCTTGTCTTCTTCCAACGTGGATATCAAAATAATAATGCATGAAAATGACATAGGTGGTTAAGCTTTTTCTAAATCAAATTAGTTTATATTTAACTTATAAAAATATCATTTGGTTAGACGTGTAGTGTAAAGCTTTTAGGAATTTTTATGACTCGTCTTTCAATTTTGTTCTCCATTACGTAACACTTTAATCTTATTATTAAGACTTGCTTACCTCATATATGCTTTGGGAAAAATATTCTCCCATTAGTTTAATTTAGGTTCTCCACTAAGCTGAATTGGTAATGTAGTAATGGTGTGTGCTCTTTTTGCTGGCTTAGTTTTTTTTTTTTTACCCCTTTTTCTTCCATGTAACTTGAGAAATTACCACAAAATTAGAAAGTCAATTTGAAGCTGCTTCTAGCTTAAGCTTTTGGGCCAGGGCTGCTAAAAGAGGTCAAAGATAAAGAAGTGAATGTGGAATTCAAACTACAATAAATTCAAATGCTTCTATTTGAAAGTAATAATTTTTATATAGGAAATTATGTTAAGACTTTTGCATGTGTTTGATCTATATCTTTAAGATAAAAGTTTTTTTTTCACGGAATTCTCTATGTCTGAGGAAGGAGTATGGAGGGTTGGGAGTTAGGAGGTTGAGGGAGTTTAATGTCGCTTTGTTGGGGAAATGGTGTTGGAGGTTGTTAGTAGAGGATGAAGGGTTGTGGCGTAAGGTGTAAGTGGCTAGGTATGGTGTGGAGGATGGAGGTTTGGAGGATGGGGGCCGGAGTTGTTCTTCTTGGTGGCGGGAGATTGTGAGGATTAGAGATGGGATAGACGAGGGTGGGGAGGGATGGTTTGCGTCGTGTGTTAGTAGGAGGGTGGGGGATGGAGCCAATACTGATTTTTGGCGCGATAGATGGTATGGTAATGTTCCGTTGTGTGTGCGTTTTAGACGACTAGATGACTTGGCTGTCATCAAGCCAGTCACGGTGAAGAACATGTTCGTGTTAGGTGTGGAGGCTGGTGGGGAGGCGTGACAGTGGCATCGTCGTTTGTGGGCGTGGGAGGAAGAATTGGTAGAGGAGTGTAGGGAGCTTTTACTTACGGTTACTTTGCAGGACTCTTCTTCTGACAGGTGGCTTTGGTTACCGGACCAGATTGGTCAGTACTCAGTCTGTGGTGTGCATGACTTACTGACAGCGCAAGCACAGCCTGATTTACATCAAAATTCAGAGTTAATTTGGCATAAACAGGTACCTCTTAAAGTATCTATTTTTGCATGGCGCCTGATGAAGGATCGTCTACCTACTAAAGAGAATTTGGCAAATCGCGGGATCATTTCAGTGGACTCGCGGATGTGTTGTGCCGGGTGTGAGCATGCTGGGGACTTGAAGCATCTGTTTCTGATTTGTCTGTATCATGGTGCGCTTTGGTCGCTAGTGCAGGCTTGGCTCGGAGTTGAAGGGGTTGAATCTCAGGTTATATCAGACCATTTCTCGCAATTTATCCATTATGCTGGTGGTTTGAAATCGCGGAGATCATTTTTTCACCTTATTTGGCTCCTTTGTGTTTGGATTATTTGGAATGACCGGAATGACAGGTTATTTAGGAACAAACAAAGCTCTCTACCACAATTGTTGGATAAAGTTAAATCCTATTCATTGTGGTGGCTGAAAGCTAATAATGTTGTTTTTAGCTTCGATATTCATAGTTGGTGGTCGAGTCCGCTCTTATGTATGCGCATCGACTGAATGTTGTGTATGATTGACTTGGCTGTATTCTTCCCGTGACTGTTTCGGCACACCTTGTGTTGTGACAATTACGGTATCAGTGTTAATATAATTCATTTTTGTTTCTTCAAAAAAAAAAGTTTTTTTTCACTGTTTGGATGAAACAAAATAGAATAATGAATGGTAATAGAGCGAAAATATGTACATGCATAGTTCGTATTATGTTCCAACTCGCAAGTAACCTAATATTTTATGAACGAGAAATGCTAGAGACACTTTCCTTTCAACACTCTCTTTAACACTCACTCTTTTATTGGAGGAAATTAATGTATGTCCCGCTAAAGTGTCAGACTCACCTTGATTTAAACCAATAAAAAAGTCACTGTTCAGGAGAGTGTTGAAAAAAGAGCTTTAACTAACACTACTCTTTTATGAACTCGCACTCACAAGTCACCTAATTTAATTACAGTTTCGTACGAAAAAGTAAAATAATAGTTTTGTTTTATGACAAAATAATAGTTTAGTTTTCGTTTATATCATATTTGGTTTGGTTTTGTGGTTGAGAAGAAAAAGTAGCTCAACTCCCATGGATTTTGGTTGGTCTGTGTCTAACGTTCTTTGCAATAGTTTGAAGTATGTAGGGTCTCCCAAATTTAATGTTTATGTAGAAAAATGGAAATTAAATTAAATCATGTTTTTTATAAAACATGATAAGATATTTAAAAAGGGATCAAAATATGTTTAGCACCAACCACATCTAAATGACATCGTCTACTATAAAAAAAGTACAAAATATCTTTTGCACTTTAACATTGGTATTCATGATATATATAGTATTGTAAATATTGATTTTTCTTTTTGCAAAAGAAAGTTGGTTTTTCCAGAGCTAATATTATTTGCATTTATTTTACACTTCTCTATATTTAATCATATATTTCTATATTTTTATGAGAGCATTTTTTTCCAACTATTGGAAGCGTGAAAGAGTTTTTTCATATAAGTTAATTCAAATAATTTCTCAGCTACTTGTTGACTTGTGTTAAGGTGCAATGCCAAAATTGGGTATATAACCTTATCATCACAATCACAACGATGATAATATTTAAATAAAGCAAATAAGACAATTGTTAGAAAGATGACACACAACTCGCACATTATATATTAACATTCTATTTCCGCAAAAAAAATATTACATTTTATATACACACACAATAACATTCATAAGCTCTTTTCCCCTAAAAAAAACACTCATAAGCTCTTTTCCCCTAAAACAAACATTCATAAGCTCCACAAAAAAAAAATTAGTTTAAGAACATTTCATAAATCATTTTGTTTTGTTTTTTATTCAAAAATAAATAAATCATTTTGTTTTGGATATTTGTGTAAGTATTTATATTGCATGATAAGCACAAGAACTCACTCTAAACAACTCTCCAAAATACCATAAAATGGAATAAAACCAAAAGTAGGTATAATTCCTTCACATCAATGATTATTTTATTAAACTATATTCAACACAATACAAAACTTGATCACTACTTGGTTAATTATAGAACCATAAAGTGACATCACTCTTGCTTAGTAGACACCTTTTTTAATGTTTCCAATTTCATGTCAACCTTATAAATTATGTTTGTGTAATGCAAATTCATTCATAGTTTATTTTGTTATAAAATACCCATCTTAGTACCAATTGGGGACGAGTGAGGCTGCTAGATTCCCACAAGTGAGAACTAAGGTTTGATTTTCGACTGAGAGAGATATCAACATTTAGTGTCTAACATGTCTCGAATAAGATTACCTCCAACAGAGAAAATCTATTAGAGAAAAAAAAAATAGCCATCTAGTAAGTTATAAAGAAGCTACTGAAGTACATAAGATCCATTGTGAAGATTGAAGAGCAGCTTTTATCACAATATCTCTAAATATGATACAGTTCAAAGGCAGGCAAATATTCTAAACTATAATTACAAAAGACAAGCTTCTTTATCCCATCACCAAAAATTATTCCTAGATTGATTCTTTTGAGGGTAAATTATCCTATAAAGAATGGCATAAACAAACTTTGTGCTGAAAATAATTTAGAAGAGACTGCTTTGCTTTGTCACTTCACTATTTTTGGCCTCAAAATTGACTCCCTAGGATGACTTCTTATGCAATTCAACAGCCAGTATGCTTCGATTTCCATTGTGACCGTACATTTTGTCTCAGGAACTCCATAGATGCTTTGAGATTAAATGTACCTTAGCGGATTCTCAACTATAAACCGAATATATACCAATTCACATCCAATACCGTTAGTCACACATCTTTGTGCCACCTTCACATCACATGAACTCGCCTTAAACACAAAAATAGAGAAATCCAAAATGATTCACCTCTGTAACCCCTTTTTATACCAACCTATTCCATTTATATTATTCTATATCTAACCACTTCTTGGAGCTGAATCCTGATGGGTCAGTTCATAGTTTCCATTTGCAGGTAGCTGATTCTCACCATCCACAATATTTACTTTCGAGCAAAGGAAGAAGAAAGAAGATGTGTATATTGAAATATGCCAAAAGCTGTAAAAACATTTCAAAAGAAATCAAACATGAGAGATAGAGAAGGTAAAAATTGAGAGAGGGAAAGGATAGTAGTAATATTTAATACCTATGCCAAAACCAGTAAGTTTCACTGGTTTCAAGTGTCCAGCTTACTATTGCCATTGACAGTGCAGAAAAACCAGCTAAGGCAAAAGGCCAGTGGTACCGTCTTAGAAGTGACCCAACAAGATTACAGAGCCATCGCTTTATCACTTGTAAACTGCAGGTAAAATTCACCGCTGATAAGTTATATTGAGGAACAACCTCATTAGTGGTTAGCTATGAAGCACTCACACAGACACGGACACCTGATACGACACTACACTGACACGTCGATACCAATAATAATTTGAGATAATTAAATATTTAAATATAATTACATGTGTCGGTGTCGTGTCGGAAACCAACAAGGGTCTGACACCGGACACGCCTTTGATGTGAAGTGTCGGTGATGCATAGGCAGTTAGATGAGATGATACGGTGATTGACCATGAAACTTTTGGGGGTTGGAAAGAACGAGGGTTGATTGACAACAATGGATAAACATGAATAGGCAATGAATGCATGAATACAAATACAAAATATGAAAATAAAGTGTAGTGCCATCGATTGCTACTATGTTGCATGTAAACCAATACAATATTGCACTCAACAAATTTACTATTAATGTACAGAAAACTTACCAGTGAGAGAAATCAAGTGAGAATCTAACTGAAAAGGAAAGGGACCTATACTTTGTTGACATCTCTATAACCCATCCAATAAGGAGACCAAGCGCACCAATCACTATCACAAGAACAACATTGGAAGACCTGCATGATTCACCATCAATAAATATGAAAAAGACGAACATTTTTTATGGTGAGTATATATGTGTATGTGTCCATGCACACACGCATGCGTGTGTGAATATTCAGTCTATTTGTTCATTTACCTGGTTGCGTTTGTTACAGCCATTAGGGCAGTAAGGATAGCAACAGCTGTGTGGATTGCCCTCTTCAATACTTCATCAATAGTAGCTAGATAAAGAAAAGTGCTAATTATAGCCATGAAAGAGAGCCAGAAGTCCATGAACTGTAAGACATTATAGTTCAATGCACACCAGGCACCTACGTCACAAGCATGATATAGTCCACTCGCAATTCCACTGGATGTGAACAAAACCCATTCTGCTAATGCCTGCATAATAAAAGATATTACAGAGTTTCTAAACCAAAAAATGGTAAACTATGGGTTGCATACAAAAATCTATATAATAAAATAATACGAGTTAGAAAGAGTAACAAAAGTAAAGAGAAAGAACGACCTTCTGCCGAAGGGCCCAATAGGCAGGAAGTATGGCCGCAACATTGGATACAATGAGAAAAAATGATTGTCGTACATGCCCTGCACCAATTTTCAATAACTAGATTTGAGAATAAAATATTATGTAATTTGTCTTGCATGCCATGTTGTGAATACATATTCAACAGAGAATGCATACATTTGACAAATGAATAAAAAAAGAGGAGTACATAATCTTTGGATTTTAACTATATATATTTAGAATGAAATTGTCGAACACTCTTGAAGGATTGAATTTAACTTATAAGTGCGCCATTAATAAGTAATTAATAAATAACTAATAAACACAAACAGATACGTTTGTAACAGAAATTACTACAAAATGTATCATAGTTGAAAAAGAATCAAAAGTACTAATACCCACGTCCATAAATAATAAATAGGCAAAATTGTACTTTTGATCCTTGATCTTAACTTATTTTAACACTTTTGGCACATTATTTTTTTCAATAATTTTTCAAACTCATGGACTTTTTTACTCTATATATTAAGAATTATCTGAGTTTTCATGCGATTTCATGAACTGAAGAGAGTTTTGTGTTGAATTTCAAGCACCCTGAAATGTCTCTCACTCAAATCATCTCTAGATGAGAACCATCTTCTATAAACTGAATGAGAGTTTCTATTCATATAATCATTGCGATCAAAACCCCTTAATAATTACAAAATTTCATTGGGGAAACTTGGAGATTTTTGTGTTGGAATTTTTAAAAAAAAAATTAGAAGTAAGGTTATGTCTAATAATGTAAACGTTTACAAGTAGTACAAAGGACTAACTAGACAAAAAAATAAAGAATCCGAGTTAAAAAGTAAATTAGGATAAAAGGCCAAAAGACAATTTTTCCTAATAAATAAGTTACTCAACAAGAATAATAAAAGTCATGTTTTATATAAGTAAATAAAAAATACTACAACAAGGCAATAAAATCACGAACTTCATCAATCTCAAAAATGAACAAGCACCTTGATGTGTTACAATTTCAACGCTACAGTCAATGCCTCCATGGTTTCGATCACAAGAGCAAAAGCTGAGGACAACAAAGTTAACATTTAAAATGATGAATTCCTTAATACATCAGGGAGTAAATGGAAAACAGCATAACCTAATCTCAACAAAAAATTAATACACTTCGGAAACTCTATAACATTCCATCTGAATTGTATTCCCCACAAAATCTCAATCACTACAAAGGACTTCTAGGTAACGTTTGGCACACAGATAGAACAGAATGAGACAGTCTGTTCTGTTATATTAGACATGGCTCCACCCCATTTAGTAGAAAAATATATACTATTTACTACTTTATGTCCTCCTGTTCTGCTTTACTTTTAATATGTACCAAGTATAGAACAAAACTCATTCTGTGTTATGTTCCTGTCTATCAAATGTTACATTATGGCTCTTGTCTAGCAATTTAAAAGAAAGGAAACGGATGGAATGTAAACGGAACAAGCAAAGGGTTTAAAATAAACCTGTATGATGTTAAGCCACTTGCATCAAAAGAAAATTTACAGTCCCCGTGAGAGGAGCAATGTTTTGGGCATCGTTCAAGTGAAAGAGCCATGACAGTTGTCCCTTTAGAAGGATCACTTCTGCTGGTATTAAGATGTCTAAGACCAAAACCCCAAGTTCCTTCTCTAGCATACATAATATAGAAATTGATCTTGCCATCACTTGAATCATATAGCATGAAAAACATAGATGTATCGCTTCTCCTTGTCTTGTTAGCATAATAATAGTCCCAGCTAATAAGAGACGGCAATCCACCAAATCTAGCATAAACTTCATAATTGATCTTCACATCTGAGGATAGTTGCACATGAATATTTCCTCCAGCTGCACCACGAGGAATGTCCAAAAGTAAGTAAGTCCAAATGTTACCAGGTTCTCCATTGTATGATGAGTTACTCAAAAGCGTTTCAATGGGGAAATTGGCAGAAGTGTACGATGCTCCAGAACCAACCGGTAAATAATATGATTCAAAGGGAGTTGGTCCTCTCCGTACAAATGTCTACACAAAACCATTCTCGTCTTGTTAATAATTTATATCAGTGTATTTGCCTTCAATAATTGGCAGAATAAATCTTGCAAAGAATACTACCTGAAGCGTGTAGGTATCCATTGTACAATTTGGTCCAGCCTTCCCAAGCGAGCATTGAAGCATGTGGGATTCCACCGAATAGCAAGCCGTAACATTAGTATCCTGGGTGTTTACAAGATTGATCGGTACGATAGTAATGTACCAACGACCAATTAATGGTGAATGAATAACCAGCGGTGCTTTATTTAAATCACTGGAGTAATCATACACAGTCACTGAAGGCATTGCACCATGGCGAACAAAACACATTAAACCAACATCATTTGCACCAGTTGTTTTGTTTGAAGTTGTACCACTGAATTTGACATCACTTGCCATAACTGTAAATTCTTCTGCCACATTTATTATATCCAAGGAGAAGATGTTTGGTACACCTTCGTGAGCACAGAAAGTTTTCAAATTACTTTTGCAGGTCATCAAATTTTCCAACATTGTGTTGTTTTCTGTAGCCTTCAAAGCATTATTGACATCAGATGTTGTGCATGAGAACGGATAAACTGGACTGTTACAGAAATTTCCTGTCATCATTGAATTTGTGCATGCTTCCACGGTTATATTGGCACCAAAGGAGTACGCTCGACCTCGGACAATCTGCAGAGGTGGAAATATTATTAGTTATAAGCTAACATTTCTAGAAATAGCAGTCTACACTTTTGCCAATTAATCCACTTTGTAAGTTTACAAAGCTCAATTATTTATACTAGCTTTACATGAAGTTAGTAAGTATATAGAAATGATGTGTTAAACTAGATATACTGAACAATTTCTTATCTGAATTGCACAACGAATTTAGTTCAAATGTCAAGCCCTCGGCATATAGGACAGAGAAAACTCCTAAAGAGCATTGACTTGTAGATTAGAAATCATCAGCTAAAAACCTTAGTATTACGATAACCAAATAATAATGACTATACACCTGCCAATAATGGTTCAACATTTAATTTAATTTGGAATAGTATTATTTGCAGGAAAACTTCAATTAGTTGTGTATCAAATTGTGTATTTAATAAGAATAGTATTATTTTGGAAAACTCCTTGGATAAAGGGGAAAGGTTATGATAAAATCTACCAACAAAATCCGGATTCTAAAGAAACAACAACTATCTTTTGTATGCACAGTGACATGAAATAGAAATGCACTAAAAGAAATAACACATGATAAAAATTGTTCTAATAAGTGATGGATGGAGCATACATGGAATATTCAGTTCAGAATTAATTAAATATAATATTTGCATAATAGACCTTACCATCTTCGACTGTGTCCTTGTAGGTCCAATGCCATTGAAAAGACCAATGAACCAAACACCTGGAGATATCTGAACAATAATTTGTTATGTTTGCCATCTAAGAAATTAAAAACAAACAAAAGAAAACCACCTGCAACTAACCGTTCCCCGAGCAACATAGATGTTAGATATATAAAACCAACTACGTGACCTAACAGCTTATGCTTTTAAAAGGATTGGTCCTAGACATCGCATATCAAAGCCCCTATGACCAAGTGGTTAACAGTTTGAATCGTTATGTCCCCTTTCTTTATAACTAAAGTTGAACTTCAGCACAAGGCAGAGCAGACTTATGCTTTGTTTATGCTTCAAGTCTACTATGCTTAAAGATATAAAAACTCATGTTGCATCTTCATCTAATAAACTTTTAATTGAACTGACTCTTGACTATAGGAATTTAAACTTTAAGCAAGTATTTCTATGTCATTATAACCATCAGGATAACCATCAGGAGACATTGAGCTAGATCAAGCAATGCCAATACAAACAAAGAAAAACAATGTTGTCTATTACGGATCGCAGAACATAGCAGTTTGTTCAAATTCCACCATGCTAAAGTACTACAGCGTCGCTATAGCCACTATTTGACAACACGTTGTGAGAAACAGTGTATCGCGGAACAATAGTGATTTGTCTAAATTCTTCCATGCTTTAGCGTTATAGAGGTGTTATAACCGCTATTTGACAACACTGGGTAAGAGATAATGCTTCGAGCAGAAAAAAGACCTAAAACAATACCTGATCGTTTGTTAGTTTCACAGTGATGTTTTTCTGCATAGGAAAGCACTGCTCCACATCTAAACCATTTATCCCTGAAGAAAATGGGGAACAAAGAGTAATCATAATAGGAAACTGAAAATAAACAGTCAAAAAGGAAATCCTGTCTCTTCATTCTTGTCAAGAAGAAAGATAGATAATGAGAAGGAGAATAAGCGAATGAGGGATAAGAATCTTAGACTGCAGACATTAAAAACAAAATTTGTATAAATATTAAAAATACAAATATTAAATTAAAAGAGTGAGTGGATACTCTTTTAAAAAACAATTGTTCGCGTAGTATCCAACATAAATACATGTCTAACACAGAAATAAACAACATGGCTACTATTGGATAGTGCATGTGCTTCCTTGGTCTCCTACCTGAGACAGCTGAATCATTCAAAGTTATGTTTAAGGGATCTGGCAGTGGAGGACCTCCATCTCTAAAGCATATTATTGGCAGTGTGCTCATTGGAACCTTTTCAATTTTAGACACATCCTGAAAACAGCATACGCATGAAGTATGAACAAAAGAAGGCAGATAAATAACTAAAGATAAGATCATGATTGGAACTCCATGGAATTTTTATGTAGTATAATCGGTAAAGACAAATAGTTGCATACTTACATTAAGGAAGAATATTTTAAAAGGGTGTATAAACAGATATTTATTCCCAGAGAAATAGAGAACTGAATCATTTGCAATATGAGGCATTTTAAAACACGAGATACCAAAATAGAAGAATTGAAGATACTTACAAGGTCTACGTCTGAGTTCAGTGTTATAGACATTGCAGAAAACCATGGCGGCAAGTCAACTGAAGCAATGGAAAACATAAACAAAAAAGTAAGGTAATCCACAACTCCAAAAGTACAAATACATCTGACAGTGAGTTTTTGTGAAAACATATCTGTAACAGTATTTCAAAATAACAACTCGTAATCGCAATCAAATCACCAAAGCAGAAAGAGAAATAAAATTAGCTTATTCTATGATACCATCTTACACTTGTTTCCATCTGAATTTTTTTACACAAAGCTGATTATTATCCCTTTCTTGCTTGTATAATGATTCTGATCATATTAGTTAAATGTAACAAATTATCACATCACAGATTCAAGAATAAGACTCTGCTTGGTAAAAAGTAGCGGATATCTGATAAGCTAGCTAACAGCAGATTAGCTTATAGTTGATTTAGAAAATAAGCTAGCAAATTGAGTTTACAGTCATTGGTAAAATTAGCAATTAAACTAACAGATAAACATGAAATGACATAAAAATATATTCTTAATATTCAATTTACTTCAACTAAGATAACAAGGGTAAAATTGAGATAAAAAAATGAAAAGCTATACACTATAAGCTTATACGGAGTAAGTTATCCTCTATAAGCTTGAAAATTGCCTTTGCCAAACAGAGCCTAAATAACAAACAACACCCAAATAAGATTGCATACTATGTTTCAAGTCAATATATGATTAGCCCCGATGAGTTGACTTCCTCATGAAGGCTTGGGACCTAAAAGTGCGCTTCCTCTAGGTTTCGGGGCGTCAACAATTCTTGTGTTGGGTCAGTCCAAACAGAATTTGGCTCTGATTTCAATGGGCCCCTCGCTAGGGGACAGTGGGATTGATCCCCCAATAAGTCGGTCCTTACCAAGTTTCCAAGAAGAACAAAAAAAAAATATAACAATATATGGTTCTTCGAGTGCAATGCTTAAAAGACTAGAGTGATAAACTATTACAACATAACCTACTTATCCATCTCAGAAACTCCTTTAAAAAGCATAATTAACATTAACCACAAGATTCATAATTCTAATAACCATCATAACCAAATATTATACTGTAATCAATCTCTTAGATTTCCCCTAAACATAAAAACAGACCAATTATGCAATCCTCCTAGACTTTGCAGATGAAGCAAGTAAGATCAAATCCAATTCCAACTCAACAAAACAAACACTAAGATCATCCTTCTTCAAAAACAATAACAACAATAAATGAGTAAAAAAGAAAAGGGTCACTGTAAACTAGGAAACAAACCTCTTATATAGCGCAAATCAAAGGGTCTGAGTCTAGTATAAGGGTAGCTGAAGCTGGAAACAATAAAGGTTTCACCTTTACTACTGGATTCACCATTTGCAGAGAGAAGAAGCGCAACAAGAGTGAGAATCAAATTGAAAAAACTCATATTTTTTACTCACACAGTTCTTCTCAGATCATTTCAAGAGATTGACGCAGATGGGTATTACTTCATTAATTAAACAATGAAAAAAGAAAAAACATTTTTCTTTTGTTGCGATGAAAAGAACATTTGTCATTGAGAATGTTTTAGACCTTGTTGACTCATGTTGTGTTGACTTTCGTCTAGTTAAAGATGTTCAAATCACACAATTTATTTAATTAACTTTAAAAATAATTCTTTTTTTATAATAAGGATCGGGGAATTATTATCTATTTTTATGTATGAAATTATAGTACTTTCTTATATTTAAAATATTTTTGTTGAATTTTTGGATTTCATTATATGATGTAAATTTTAAAGGAGAATGTTAAAAAGTGTCATTGATGTATTGGTTAAAGTGTTAAGATCAGTAAGTTTGCATGAAAAAATGTTGTAATTAGGGTTAATAGGTTTTTACCCCTTGTAATATAGGTCATTTTCGGTTTTCACCCTGTAAATTTTTTTTTGTTTTGATTTACCCCCTAATAGGCCAAACAAAAACCAATTTTATTTTTGTTTTCAAGAAATTTTGGTTTTTGTTTGGCCTATTAGGGGGTAAATCAAAATAAAATTTTTTTACAGCGAGGTAAATAAATAAAAAAATTACAGGAGGAAAACCGGAAATGACCTATATTACAGAGGGGTAAAAACCTATTAACCCTTGTAATTATTACTAAGACAATAGTAAAAACTTACATTTCCGAAACAAAATTTATATTAAAGGATTTTTTAACCAATACCTTAAGCACTAATCAGCAAGATCCAATTTTAAAATTACTTGTAATGAAAGAAAATCAACAAAGTCATTATCACCTTCCGAAAATGAAATTAGGGTGCACTCAAAAATGGAATGGTACCATTATCAACATCAAGTATTTTAAAGTAACACACCAACCTCAAGTATTTAAAAGTAACACGGATATTATTATTTTTAGCAAAAATATAAAGTAGCACATATATTTCTTTATTTATAATAAAGTAACAGAAATGGTTTCATTATACCTTTTTCTCTTTTGTGTGTCTTTTTGAATAAATAATGTAATTTTTCATCTTTTTTTTTATAGAAGTAATTTTTCATGTTTTAGACATGTAACTATTTGAAGGAAGAATACATTTTGAATGTCATTTTGCATTCATATAACAGAAAATTTTAATTTTCATGGTATATTTATAGTAATGATGATTTGATAAAATAATAAAACATTAACTAATCAATTTGAATTTCATAAAAAATAAATAAACAACTTATAAAAGGTAGTGTAACCATATGAAAATTAGTACACAATATTAGTATAGTATTACGAAATAAATTCAAGTGCTAAATTGTCCTAAAATGTTGTTACCCTATACCATGAACCCTTTCAGATACCATGATATGATACTCATTGTCCCCTTCTTCGTCATCAAAAAGTACTCCTTGAATCTGCATTTGTGATCATTGCTGGAACTTAACTGCATCTCTCTTTTTCTTGCAGAACAATGCAAAATCTACAACGCCAAATCTAAATTTGTAAGCCTATAAGCTCTAACTCACCAGTGAGAGGAAGAAGTAAGAGAGATAATCTCTTGAAGTGGTTGGAAGAGAACAATCAACACTTCCTTTCCAAAGCATTGAGCATTATGGAAACAGAAAATTTGACCATAGTGTACTCTAGTTTGCTCACAATTCACATGTCTAGCGTGGGTCATATTTTCGTGATTTACGAGTCTATGATCTTTTGGATCAGTTGTGAATTTCTGATGTTAGTGAGATGTTTTGTAGTTGGTTTACTCTTTTACTCTCAACGACGGTTAAATGTCAATCGCTAATTATCTAGTGGAAGTTAATTGTCGTTATGTTATGATCATATAGCAGAATAGAAAAATACAACCAAACTCCCACAAACCAACCTCCATTTAATTTCTTCAAAGTCAAGCAAGGCATCAATCTAATAACAAGTGTCCATAATCCCTTAGCATTGACATTCATAGTTTTATGTGTTAGGTTTTTTAAAAATAAAAAAAATTGGTCATATGTTAGTTTTTAACCAGTTGATGCTCTAATAGAACTAATAGGGTTACATGTACAAACAGTTAAAAAAAACACTTCATTGTATAGTAGACAAATAAATTTAAGAAATATCAAAACAAACACACAAGATAATTCTACAAACCATTTTTCTCGTAAGTGAGCAAGCCACAACCCCAATAAAAAATCAAATTTATTCTTTTTGCTGATATGGAATGATCAAAAAAGTTAACAGCTTAAATCTTGTTAAGAAATTAGTCATTACAACACTTGATGTTGATGTCAATTGCTTCACAACTCGCTTGAAGTAATTAATAAAAAGATTTTTTTTGGAAATCTATTAAACATTGAGAAAAGCACGTTTTATTAATGACAGAAATGATACTACTCTGTCCCTAAATATAAGAACATTTTAGTAAAATCAAGAGAATTAAAAAAGTTGATATTTGTATTAAATTTATTGGTAATGTTAACTTGTGCCCTTAAGACGCACGTTAAGAAACCCAAAAGAATTAATATTTCATAAAATTTTGTGCATTCAATTCATTAAAAAGTTAAAGATTAAATGTAGTGCACACAATCCAATAAACTATTTTTATATTTGATGCATTAATTTGTGCCTTAAGAGCACAAGTTATATTTGATTAGTTTATATTTTCAAAATGTTATTTATTGTTGATTGTAGAAAAAGATGTATAATAAATAGGGGAATGTAGGTAATAAAAAAGTAATTAATGTAATTGGAAATAGCAAAAGGATCTTATAAAAATGAACAAAAAAAGTCTTAAAAGGGCCTTGTAATTAGGGACAAAAGTAGTAAAAAAAAAATGGATATGTTATTTTAAATGAAAAAAGGGAAACATTTTATACAATAAATAGAAATTATATGTATTGGAAATTGTACCATTTCATTTCTCAAAAACTTGATCATTGATTATTAAATATATCATTAACTTTTTGAGAATGCTAAACATTGACTTTGGGGCATTGGATAAGGGGATAAAAATAGAAATATAGTATTGAAAAATGGTGAAAAATGATAAATTTAACTTTTTAAAAGTCAAAATGTTGTTGAAATCAATGCAAACACGCTACTTTTGGCTTCCTTAACCATTGCCCTGAGGGCAATGGTTAGAAAGACCCTTAATTTTTTAAATCAAAAGAACAATTTTGAGTACACCTTCTGGTCACTGTTATAAGAAAAAACTTTACATTTTAAATTCATTCAATTAATGATGTATATAGTCTTTATCATAAATCACATACATCATTTAATGAATGAATCTAAAATGTAAAGTTTTGCTTATAATAGTGACGAGAATGTGAGTTAGATAAATGGGTGTCCTCTACCAGCACTAGGGGTGAGCACCGATCGGTTACGGGTGGATACGGCCCAACAACTGCTCACCGGAGAACACTCGTAGATCAGAAAACGTGAACCATTCCCGACCTTCAACGTTGGTTTCGACGGGTGACGGGTCTAACGGAATAACGGGTGGGTCGGGTGGTTTGGCTCGGTTGTATCTCTAGCTTTCATCTGCCAAATTGTTCTTCTCCTCTATGTATATATCTCATCTCATGTGCTTCATGTTCTTTCCCTGTTCTTGTTTCTTCTCTTTGGTAGTGGTGGGCTCAATATCATATTCTTGATTTCTTGTAATAAATTAATTAAGGTGAGAGAAAGAAGTTTATTTTAATGGAGTCATGAGATATGAAAAGTGAAAAAAGGTAAACATGACAATTGAAAAGTCAAGACACGCCCTTTTTGATGGCACACATACATTGGACAGTGTGTAGGTTGTGCAATTTTCAAGACTAAAGATAGCCTCACACTTCATGCGCGTGTGGCTTCTACAGAAACATAAACAACAGTAATAAGTGGGCGGGTTCGGACACCGCTCATACCATTTTGACGAAACCGCTTTCGTTGTTCCAAACCATGTGAAACTGATTTGTCTCACTTCTTTCACCCGAAGACCATACATATCCGACTTTTGAACAAGTCTTTGTTATGGTTACGTCGGATTTCGGTCAGATGGTAAATTCTTGCTCAGCCCTAACCAGAACCCTACTTTTCTTCACCGCCGTATACTAACTCCTTTCCACCTACATTTCTTCACTACCGCATACCAACTCCTTTCCACCTACTTTTCTTCACTGCCGCATATGAACTCTTTGTGTTAGAGATGTAGCCTTGGCTCCTACGTGGTGCGATCAATCCATCTGTGTCACCACCAAACCCCAACTGGGGTTGTTTCGTGTCGCCTGTTGATAACAACAGTGCTTCATCGCCATTTTCGTCTTGTGCTCTAGCACGTAAATCCTTCAACATAAGTGTTGTCGGCGTTTGGTTATTATGGGTGTGCGAAGGAGTCGAAAATAGTAGCTCTATTACTGTGATTTGAGTTTATGTGTTGCTTGGTTTATTCGGGTTAGATACGTTGAAGGTCCACCTTGATTGGGCTTTGATTTGAATTGTGAAGTGGTGTGTTATACCACCGTGAACTCGCCAATGTTGTGTTGATGTATCACCTCTTGATTTCTAATTCGTCCAGATCTATTGAGATCTGCAATTCTCTTTAGGTTTGGTTCATCTTCACACAACGTGGTGGTTTTGGTGCCTCCTATCATCCTCAATTCCGATTCGGTCGGTAATAATTGATTTAGGAAGGTTGGGCCATAAATCGTTGTTAATTTGTTGTGGTTTGTCGCAGGAAATGGTTGGTGCGTGTGGATTTATTAGTTACCATGCTGGCAGTCGAATCCACTCCACACTCTCAAGAATTTGTTCGTGGTTTCGTGTCCTAGTCATCTGTTTGATTGGCATGGGACTGTGTAGACTCGAAAGAGTCGTTAATGCTTGTTGTCGTTGTTGCAGGGATTTGGTGGTTCATGATCCGATTTTGTGTTGACGATCGATTCATTCGCCAAATTATCCACTCGTATGGAATTGTTTAGGGTTGGATCCATTGTGGTGTGCTTTTTTGATGTATTACCCATTAGGGTTGATTCACATGGATTGACTAGGTTAGGTTTTATGTCCCCCAGTTTTTAAGTAGTTTTTCCCTTTTTCAATAACATTTATGAGCAATTGGCAAAAGATTATAGTAGAGTACCAACTTAGTTGGGCAATATTCTTTTTGATGTCATTTTGTTCTAGACTAATCAAAAAAGAGTACTCCCTATGTCCTTATATGTAAGCACTCATTTGACTTTATTTTTGTCCCTAAATGTAAACTCCTTTTCAAATTACTAGATGTGTTTATTATTTTTTCCTAAACATATCCTTAATTAATACTACTAACTTGTTTTGAAATATGAAAAGTCAAATTTAATATACATGCAAACAAAAGACAATTTGGTAATATTAACACACAAAATAGACACATTAATTACACTGACAACTTTTCTTAAGAAATGTGAAAAAAAAAAAAAAGCAAAGGGAGTTTACATACAAGGACGGAGGGAGTGTTAGATAAATCGCACAACATTGATTTTCTCTCATTTTCATGAATTAAACATGACTCTTAAAATCATGCATTTCAATCACAAACAACAACACCAATACATGCAAGAGCAATCGATGTATCTTGCAAATAATAGTATTTCTCTCATTCTTCATGTATTAAATTTTACTATTGAATCATTCATATCAAATGAGAATGAATATTATATATGTTTAAAAGGCAACATGATTGGAAATTTTAAACACGATTACATTTATATACTATGTATCTATTATCTATCAAGTAAAAAAAAAATCAAAATAATCAGATATAAATTTGTAACATTCTATTATTTTATAGAAAAATTATAAATTACATCGGTTACTACTTTAAAATTAGACAAAAGACATCAACAACGTTAATTATTTATTTGGCCTCTTATTTATCTTAATTTATTATTTTGTAGTTTTTTCTTATTCTTTTTTCTACTTTTTCCACACATACATTAAATAGATGACATTTTCCCAAACGCATACATACAAAAAATTGTTATGCTATAACTACTGGCATATACTATAATAAAAATTTCTGCACACATTAAATGACCTTTCAACACCTTAATTCTTCTACTTAGGTTACAAGTTTGTGCAACCAAACTCGGCACTATTATAAAAATTTATTTTACCTTTTAATATTTATGTATATTATATATACCAGTGTTTAGACAGGCATTGCGCTAATGCGTATAAATTGCGAATAGTATTCGTAATTTTTATGAAATTTTGATCAAATTTATTTTGATTTTGATTAAAATTATAGGTATAGATAATAGATATTTTGCACTTTCATATTGTAACAAACTATATTTATCTTTAATAATGATATCAATAATATAACAAATGTAATATCTTTCAAACAAAATATAACAAATATAATATAAATTCTTATTCTTTGAATTTAGCATTCTTATAGTCAAATTTGTTTAAGGGTATAGTAGAAAGGAGAAAAAGTTAGCCCAAAACATCTTATTTTCTTTATATACACTATTGTTGTCCAATCTTCTTATTGCGCTAATGAGTATAAATTACGAATAGTTGTTTTTATGAAATTTTGATTAAAATTATTTTGATTTTAATGAGTGTTCGGTTGTCCAATCTTCTTATTGCGCTAATACGTATAAATTATTAATAGTAGTTTTTGTTATATTTTAATTTTGATTAAAATGATATGTATAAATAATAGATATTTTAGACTTTCATATTGTAACAAATTATATTTATATTTTTCAATGATACCAATAATATAACAAATATTTCTTAACAAGCTAGTCAACAATATAAATAATATATATTTTTAAATATATCATCTATGGATTGAAACAAGCTAATCGATAATGGTATGCGAAACTTTCATCATCTCTTCTTTCTCTTGGTTATCTGCAATCCCAATCATATCACTCTCTTTACGTTAAATGTATCACTTTACAGCCTTACTAGTGTATGTCGATGACATAGTTCTAGCTGCTGGCAACTGTTAACTTGAAATTTAGGTGGTTAAGAAACAATTAGATCAAATTAAAGATCTGGTAAACTAAAATATTTTTTAGGTTTGGAAATTGTTAGGTCAGATAAAGGGATTTTTGTCAACGTACACTCTTGAATTACTTGAGCACTCTGGTTTTCTAGATTTTTCAAGCAACCATTAACATTAACTTGTGCAATTTCAAGGATACAAATTGTTAACAGATTGGAAACTATCTCTTGCATTCACAATGCAAACAATTTACCATTTCCATGTAGACAGAAAATGTGAATCACTCAATCCAAGTTGTAGCCTTGTCGTTGTAGTACATCCATATCAATCTCTCTCAACTAAAAAAATTGGTTGTATTCCTTTTTTTACTAAATTGTTTGTATTTCCTTTTTTATTAAATAAATTTGATTCTTTTGCAAAATTTGGTTTAAAAATTGGGTGTGAAAGAGAAATAACCGGTGTTTAAATTGATAAATAACCAATTTTCAATCCATATTTTAAAATATTCGTATATTTTGATCAACTAAACCATATATGTTTATAAATTGATTTTGTAAAATAAACGGTTATATATCCGTAAACAAATTTATAATCGATTTTAAGATAAAACTAGCGGAAAGATGGACACTCACGATCTTTTTATTGCGTTAACACGTGTAAATTATGAGCAGTATTTTATATAAAAATTATTATTAAAATTGTAAGTACAAATATTTGTGACTTTCAAATTGTGACAAACCCAACAAATCATGCAATGGGAAGTTAGGTTGAGTTATGTTTAGGGAGTGACAATTGGGGATAGGTTGAGCTGAACTAGAATTTGCATAAATAGATATGGCCGGTTAAAAAAACTCAAGTAAAAATTTGCAACTTAAACCCTGCATTTTTTCTATGTGATTGCATGCCACCATTTTTATTAAGCAGAACCATATAAAAATTAGTACTCAGTGTTACAAAATATATTGTACACTGTCCCTGTGAGCATAGCTCAGTTGGCAGGGACATGCATTATTATATTCAGGGGTTGGGGTTCGAACCTCGGACACCCCACCTATTCTCCTTGAAAAAGGAGAATTCTAGCCACAAGAATACTTGACCAAAATAAAAATAAAAAAAAACATTCTAGTGCTAATGAGACCCTGTGAAAACTTGTCCAAAAAATGTTGTTGCACAATGCCCACTAAATATGTGAGATATCAGCACGAACCCTTTCGGATACCATGCCGTGATTTTCATTGTCCTCTTCGTCGTCATCAAGAAGTACTCCTTGAGTCTGCATTTGAGATAATTGTTGAAATTTAACTGCATCTCTCTTTTTCTTGCCGTAAATTGCACCAGCAGCAACTGCTCCCACTGAAGAAAATGCCAAGACAGTCACTGTTTGAAGACAATATATCACTTAGTCATCAAATTGAAAAAATGGAATAAAAAGAATGATTTTATCTAAGGAAAGGAACTCACATTGGTATCACTGTTGCTGCTTGCTCAAGGAAATTCAGTGGAAGTTGTTGAATTTGAGTAAAATTCTGCAACACAAAGACATTTCTCTTTTGGTGCAATGAAAAGAACATTTGTCACTGAGAATGTTTTAGACCATGTTGACTCATTTTGAGTTGACTTTTGTCACCCTAATGTGGTACTAATTTTTTATCGAATGCATTAGTTATATTCAATGAATTTTAAAAATAAATTTTTTATATAATAAGGATTGGAGAAAGTATTATCTATTGTATTTATGAAGTTATAGTATTTTCTTATATTTTAAAATATTTTTGATGAATTTTTCGATTCGATTATATGCTGTAAAATTTAAAAGAACTTATAATGAAAGAAAATCAACCAAGTCATTATCACCTTCTAAAAATCAAATTTTAGGGAGCACTCAAATATGGAATGGTACCATTAACTAACATCAAGTATTTAAAAGTAACACGGATATTATTTTTAGCAACAAAATAAAGTAGCACGTATTTTTCTTTTATTTTTTGTCAAAAAGTAGCACATATAATCATATACTTCAACAATTTTTCTTTAATATTCATAATTTTTTTTAAAAGTCCTATAAAAAAGACCGAATGAGTAATATGTTCATACTTTAAGAAATATATACCTCTACACTAGTTAAAGGTTTAGGTATATATGATGAAGATGAAATGATTCTTTTTAAAGATGAAGATGAAATAATTTTTTGATGACAGATGATCGAGTCCATTAGTACTGGTACCAAAATTTATTGATTTGATCCCATCATTTATATTCATATATCAAGATCATAAGTTTGCGTAATAGAGGGTGTATTGAGAAAGATTTAAATATCATTTAGAATAAAATTAAAGTTTGAAATGAGTTTATATAAAGCGACAGACATCACTTTAAGGGTCAATTTTTTAAAAATAAGTTATATCAAATATAAAAATTTAATAAATAGTTTTGTCGTTATTTATTGTCCTATCCAGTTTGAAGAATTAGTTTCTACATTTGTGTCAATAAATAGAAATAGAGAATTTTGTTATGAAACTTTGAAATAATGAGTTTTAACTCGACAGTGTTATGAGTAATTATTTGAATTTGAACTATAAAGAGGAGAAGATTAAAATATATGAAATTAAAGTTGACATTTAATTTTAAAGAAAAAAGTAACTTGCAAGATAAAGTTGTCATGTACTTATTTGATGTATTCTTACGTATCAGTTATTTCTATCAAGGTTGCAAGATAAAGTCATTTCACGATAGGTGCCACTTATTTTTTGGTAAATCAAATCTATCATCTGCAAGCAAATATAGACTAATGTCTTACGAGGTGATTGAGATTCATTTTTTTTTAAGATGCTAAAATGAATTATATTACCACAACAAAAAGGCTTTCCTAGCATAAGGTGTGATTGAGATTCATTTAAAATATTAGCTTCTCCCAATAAGTATGTTGTCGTACGCATTAGTCAAAAATCGAGACCCTAAATCAAATGGTTAAATGACTCAAGTATCTACTATTTGTGACACACTATGTTGGTAGATGTGCCTATTTAGCTTGGTGTTAATAGAACTAATAGAGTCACATGTACAACCGGTTAGAAAACATTCCACTGACAGACAAATAAATCTAAGAAACATCATAACAAAAACACAAGATAATTTCACAAACTATTTTTTTCAAAACTCTCCTTAACACAACCCCAATAAACAAATAAATTTATTCCTTTTGTTGATATAGAATGACCAAAAAAGTAAGCAGCTTAAATCCTACTAAGCACTTGAATCAATTAACAAGGAGATATATTTTAAAAATCTACTAGTCGTTGATGAATGCACATTTTATTAATTAAAGAAACGATAAAAAATACAATTAATATGTCATTAATTTTAAATTAAAAACAATTTTTAGCATTAGATTTTTTTTAAGGTTTTTTTTAGCATTAGATAAACCACACGTAATTGATTTTCTCTTATTATCATGAATTAACATGACTCTTGAAATCATGCATTTCAATCATAGACAACAACACCAATTCATGCAGTATATCTTGCAAATAATAAATGTTTCTCTCATTCCTTATCTATTAAATATGACTCGTTGAATTTGAATCATGCATATCATGTGAAAATGAATATTATATATGTTTAAAATCCAATGTAATTGTAAATTTTAACTCATATTATATTATATATTATGTATCTATTGTCTATCAAATAACTAATTTTTTAAATAATCATATAGAAATTTGTAACATTCTATTATTCTATTGAGAAATTATAGATTATATTTATATCAGTTGCCCTTCAAAATTAGACAATGGATATCAATAAGGTTAATTATTTATTTAAACCTTCATTTGTCATCATCTATTCTTTTGTATTTCATTATTTTCCTTTTTTCTTCTTTTTGCATGCATTCAAAATAGAAGACGTTTTAAAAACACTCAAGTACCGAAAATTGTTATTCCGTAACTAGTAACATATATTATTATAAAAAAAATAGTGTCCCTCTCAATATGTATAGGGTTCTCAACCATCATTCTAATTATTTTAACGAGGAATGTCTGCAACACTCTCTTTTGAGCAATATCTCTACCATTCACTATTTTATTAGGCAATCCCATCACTTTATTTGGGTTTCATTTCAAATATGTTGGTCCTACACTATTTTTTTTTTTGAACCAAAATCCTACACTAATTTAAACCAATAAAAAAAGTGAGTATTAGAAAGAATATTCAAAAGAGAATGTAGTTAGCATTTCTCATATTCTAAGTGTGCTCCATGCCACCACTAACTTACAATCATCATGCAAAATTGGATTGCCATCAATATTAATGGTGGCGGGGTATTTAGGCTTGTTGGTCTTGTATGTTTGGTTTTCTTCTCACTTTTCATTCGACGAAACCATTTTTTCCATAGATTCAATTATTATTATTTTATTTTTTTTGGACAACACGAAACACATATGTTACGAGATTCAAAAATGATATGTTCTTCTTCCTTATACAAGTCGCATATGATTGTAGGCTCCAGCTTTAATATTGCCCAAAGAGTATCGAAGTGAGCAATACAATACTATGGTGTTCATTGTTGTTAACCGCAGAAACTTAAAAAGTAATAACCATATATAAACATACCCATTCAGAATGTAAAAATAATATCAAATTTTTATTTAAGAATCAGTTGTTTTATTTTCTAAAAATGAGTTTTTTGTTTTATAAAAATTAGTTGGACCAAATACAAAAATTTACAATAAAGTGATGTAAGTTATTTATAGTCCTACCTTAATCACGAGTTTTATGAAACTTGAAATAATGAGTTTAACTTTGACATTATATATTATGAAGGTAAGTTTTAAAGAGTATTATAAAGAGAGTGCCCATGTCCATAACACTTCTTTTACGAATAGCTATTTGAATTTGTTTTGTTAAGAGGAGAAAAATAAAATAAAAAATGTGAAATCAAATTTAATTTTAAAAAAAAAAAAAAAAAGTTAAGGTGGTGAATCTGTTGGAACAAAGGATGTTTCACAAGCCACTTCTTATCACTCATTGATAGAAGGCAAAGTACCTTCTGATCAGTCAGTTCTGAAAAATTTATCTTATATACATTGTTTCTTCTTTTCCCTTTGAAGACTATGGATTGATCACTAATCCTGATTACTGTGC